>Ga0265592_1001212_pt1 | contig 11506 bp, 5 predicted proteins | sample saktaG_7_FD_190141 | JGI IMG/M metagenome (GOLD analysis project Ga0265592, IMG submission 190141) | Saline water microbial communities from Sakinaw Lake, British Columbia, Canada - sak_2010_1_5_120m | ecosystem: Environmental > Aquatic > Non-marine Saline and Alkaline > Saline ... | reverse complement strand
CCGTCAATACGTTTTTGCTCTTCAAAAACTAACGCGGTAACTTTTGTTTTCAAAATTGCATCGAACAAATAACCAACAAAAGTCTGCGAAACACCCTCAACTTCGATTTCTGCTTTGTATTGCGCAAAAAACCCTTCCCGCAGAAGAGACATCGCTTCCTTACGTTCAGCTTTGGTACTCTTGCATAACGACTTAACGCGCGCTGGAGTCAAATAATCCTGCGCCCGTTTACGCCACCCTTCCCAATCAAGCTTTAACTCAAAGCTCTCTTTTTTAACATCAAGCTTGCTGATAATTTCTTTTTGCCAAGCAACTTGCTCTTTGATAACTGCATGTCCTACAAAAAGCGCTTCAACCAAGTCCGCTTCACTCAACGCATTCGCGCCACCCTCAACCATGCAAATACCATCTTCGGTACCGGCAACGACCAACTCAACATCAGCATCCTTGCGATCATTTTGCACAGGATCAACATGCCATTTGCCATTGATGCGAAGTACTTCCACCGCACCAATCGGTCCCAAAAAGGCTATGGGAGACACACTAATTGCAATGGACGTGGCTAATGCGGCCAAACTCGTTGGCGAGTTTTCTTTGTCATATGATAACAAGCTGATATAGACCTGAACTTGATTAAAAAAACGATCGGGAAATAACGGACGAATTGTACGATCGATCAAACGCGCAGTCAAAACTTCTTTTTCAGTCCACTTGCCTTCACGTTTAAAATAACCACCAGGAATTCTGCCAGCTGCGGAAAATTGTTCACGATAATCTACGGTAAGCGGCAAAAAACCCGGAAACTCTTCAGCAGATTCTTGCACAACCGTCGCCAATACCACGGTGCCGCCTTTTTGAAACCATGCGGCTCCATCGGCTTGTTGAGCATAGCTACCAGTATCAACACGATAGCCATATTTTGGAAAGGTAAATTCTTTTGACATATGCGTCCTTGAGCTATGGGCCTTATTTGCGCAAACCAAGCTCTTTGATTAAATTTTTGTACACTGGAACATTAGAACGCTTCAGATATACCAAAAAGCGTTTACGTCGATTAACTTTTTGCAATAAACCGCGCTTTGAACTAAAATCCTTCGGATTCTGCTTGCAATGTCCTTGTAATTCAACAATACCAGTCGTCAGCTGTACTACTTGCACTTCGACTGACCCGGTGTCCCCTTCATGCTGCTTAAATTTTTCAAGAGCGGCTACTGTTTTTTGTTTGGCCATATTTTTTAAAAAACCCTATCTTATTTATACGTCATCTTTATCCAAAACTGGTAGGCGCGAACGGGATCGAACCGTTGGCCCCTGCTACGTCAAAGCAGTGCTCTACCGCTGAGCTACGCGCCTTTTTCAATTGCCTTTTCAACTTCCCGTTGTTCTTGCGTTATTGCCATTTTCTCAAGCTCGGAAATATCTTCACCTATAAAGCGCTCACGAAACGACTTTATTCCCGTCCCAGCTGGAATAAGTTTACCGATACTTACGTTTTCTTTCAACCCATACAAATGATCAACAGCGCCTTTTACAGCTGCTTCTGTCAAAATACGCGTTGTTTCCTGGAACGAGGCGGCCGAGATGAAGCTTTCTGTGTCCAAGGATGCCATAGTTATCCCCATAAGTACAGGTTTTGCTATGGCAACGCGCTTGCCTTCTTCTTTCAGCGCCTGATTAACCATCTTAAAGTGAATTTTATCAACTTTGTCACCAACCAAGAAATCAGAATCACCCGCATCAACGATACGCACTTTACGCATCATCTGATGCACAATGACTTCGACATGACGATCATCAATATCAGTCCCATTAAGCCGATAAATCATTTGAATCTGGTTAACTAAATAACGCTGCAACTCAACTGGTCCCAAAATACGCAATATATCATGCAATACCGGCTCGCCCGATGTCAAAGGATCACCGGCCGAAACATGTTCACCATTAGTGACATTCAACTGTTGGCTACGCGGCACAAAATAATCAAATTTGTTCTTGCCCGAGGAAACCGTCACCTTGATCATACCGCGATGCACCCCACCAAGCGTAACCTCACCATCGATGTCGGAAATAATTGCCGGATCTTTACTTACACGTGCTTCAAAAAGTTCAGCAATACGTGGCAATCCACCGGTGATATCTTTGGTTTTCGTCGCTGCTTGTGGAATTTTAACCAATACATCACCAACGCTTACGCGCTGATCCGGATTAACGGTTAAAATAGCTGCTGGCGGCAGATAGTAAAATGCAAGTTCATTGTCAGCATCATCGACAATACTAATCGCCGGTTGATAACGATCACCTTTCGTTTCAAGTACAACGCGGTGAGTGGTACCGGTTTCTTCATCAAACCGTTCCTGCAGGGTAACTGGATCAATAAGATCAATATAACGAACAATACCCGGTTTTTCAGTCAAAATAACCTTATTATCCGAATCATGCTCAAAAAGCTTGGTGCCCTTTTTAATCTGCTCCCCTTCGTGAACAAACAATAACGAGCCATAAGGCAAAATATTATCTTGTAATTCACGACCATCTGAAGACATAATCAACAAGCGCGCTTTACGGCTCATAACTATTTCAGCGCCCGCACGATTTTTGACTGACCTCAAATTGCGTATCTGTATAGTACCATCATGACGCGCATTAAAATGTGCCTGTTCAACACCACTAACTGCACCACCAACGTGGAAAGTTTTCATGGTAAGCTGCGTTCCCGGCTCACCAATCGACTGAGCAGCAATAATACCAACTGCTTCACCAACTGCAACTAGTTGTCCGCGCGATAAATCCATCCCGTAACAACAAGCACACACACCACGACGCGCTTGACACATCATAGTTGAGCGCACTTTGACAACTGTCACGGCCGAATCAGCAATACGTGCTTCAACGGCTTTATCAACTAATGTGCCGCGTTCTGCAATCAATTCACCAGAAACTGGGTCCTTGAGATCTTCTGCCAACATTCGTCCGTACACACGCTTTGAAACCGACCCAATTGACTCACCAGATTCTTTGAGCGCTTCAACTTCAATATAGCCAAGAGATTTGCAGTCATGCATCATAATGACAATATCTTGACCCGCATCAACTAAACGGCGCGTCAAATAACCAGAATTTGCCGTCTTAAGCGCTGTATCTGCCTGTCCCTTACGAGCACCGTGTGTTGAAATAAAGTATTCAAAAACACTCAACCCTTCCTTAAAATTACTTTTAATTGGGGTTTCCATAATCTCGCCTGATGGTTTAGCCATCAGCCCGCGCATACCAACCAACTGCTTAACTTGTTCTTTAGTACCTTTCGCACCAGAATCCAACATCATAAACACTGAGTTGAATGACTTGAATGATGCATCGGTATTAAGTGAGCTTTCTTCGTCCTGTTTTTCAAGAACCTGGCGCATTTCGTTACCAATATCAGAAGTAGCCTGACGCCAAATACTTACTACTTTATTGTAACGCTCACCATTGGTAATAGCCCCATCACGATACAGACGTTCTATTTTTTGCACTTCTTTTTCGGCACGCTCTAGAATGTCGGTTTTCTTTGCCGGAACAAGTAAATCATCTATACCAAACGATGCACCAGCAACTGTTGAATAGTAAAAACCAAGCTGTTTAACCTTATCAAGCATTTCAACCGTTTTTTCCTGACCAAAATGGTGATATACCCGCTCAATCAAACGAGCCACATCACTCTTTTTGAGCACACGATTGACCCACTCAAACTGGGAGCCTTCAGGCAACGCTTTATACAACAATACACGCCCAACCGAAGTAGATACAATCTCTTGCCCAAAACGAACTTTAATCATGGCATGCAGCGAAACAGCTCCAGATTGAAATGCAGTAATAACTTCAGTGGCAGTTGAAAAAACAATTCCCTCGCCACGCGCCTTTCGACGCATCTTGGTCATGTAATAAATCCCAAGAACCATATCTTGTGAAGGAACGGTTAATGGACGCCCATTTGCCGGAGAAAGAATGTTTTTAACAGAAAGAATTAGCTCACGTGATTCTGCTTGTGCTTTGATGCTCAGAGGAATATGCACTGCCATTTGGTCACCGTCAAAGTCGGCATTGAATGCCGCACACACTAACGGATGAATCATAATAGCTTTACCCTCAACTAAAATCGGATAAAACGCCTGAATACCCAAACGGTGCAACGTCGGTGCACGGTTAAGCAACACAGGACGATCTTTTACGACCTCTTCGAGCATATCCCAAACTTCATCAACTCCTTCTTCAAGCAATCTTTTTGCTGCCTTCAAATTCGGCGCATATTCACAGCGCACTAACTCGGAAAGAACATATGGCTTAAATAATTCAAGTGCCATAGCTTTTGGCAAACCACATTGATCAAGCCGCAACTCGGGATCGACAACAATAACCGAACGACCGGAATAATCTACACGCTTACCAAGCAAATTCTGTCTAAAACGCCCTTGTTTACCACGGAGCATTTCACTTAATGATTTAAGCGGTCGTTTGTTCGAACCACGCACCGGTTGTCCACGTCGCCCATTGTCAATAAGCGCATCAACCGATTCCTGAAGCATGCGCTTTTCGTTTTTGATAATAACTGAGGGAGCCTCAATATCAATCAAACGACGCAAACGGATATTGCGATTCAGCACACGTCGATATAATTCGTTCAAATCAGAGCTCGCAAAACGACCTCCTTCAAGCGGCACTAACGGACGCAAATCCGGTGGCAACACAGGTAAAACTTCAAGCACCATCAAATCCGGCGTAAGGCCAGCATTATACAAATCTGATAGTATTTTTAGTCGTCGAACAATTTTATGCCGCGCAGCAACGGATCCAGTTTTCGCATAGTCAGCCCGCAACGCTTTCAATTCGAATTCAAGATCAATCTTTTTCAGAACTTCTCGCAACGCCTGCGCACCCATATCAGCACGAAAATCAGCGTCTTCAGGATGGGCGGCAATATACGCTTCATAATCGGCACTTGAAAGAACCGTTTTGTACGCATAGGGCGAATTGCCCTGGTTTATGACAATATAGGCGTCAAAATAAGCAACACGCTCTAAATCCTTAACTGATAAATCAAGAATAATGCTCAAAAAACTCGGAATACCCTTGAGATACCAAATATGCATCACCGGCGAGACAAGCTCAATGTGCCCCATACGTTCACGACGAACACGCGATTGAATTACTTCAACGCCACACTTTTCGCAGGTGACCCCGCGGTGCTTCATGCGCTTATATTTGCCACAATTACACTCCCAATCCTTAACCGGACCAAAAATGCGCGCACAAAAAAGCCCATCTTTTTCTGGCTTAAGAGTACGATAATTGATCGTCTCAATCTTTTTTACTTCACCATACGACAATGAACGTATCTTTTCAGAAGAGGCCAGCGAAAGTCGCAATGCATTAAATTGTGCCGCACTAACATACTCCTTAAAGCGAGCCAGCATTTGACTATTCACTGATTTCCTCCCTGCTTCCCTTAAACAAATCAACCTGCAAAGCCAAACTTTGCAATTCTTTAATCAAAACATTGAACGATTCAGGCAACCCCGGATCAGGAATTTCACGTCCGTCACCACGAACAATCGTTTCGTATACTTTATGGCGCCCAGCAACATCGTCAGACTTGTACGTCAACATTTCTTGCAACGTATACGCAGCACCGTATGCTTCAAGAGCCCATACTTCCATTTCACCAAAACGCTGCCCACCAAATTGCGCTTTGCCACGCAGTGGTTGTTGCGTAACCAGAGAATATGGCCCAACCGAACGAGCATGCAACTTATCATCGACCATATGATTCAATTTCATCATATAAATCGAACCAATAGTCACCGGCTGCTGAAAATACTCACCCGTACGTCCATCACGAATTTTATAAGAACCAGATTCATTGAGCGACAAACTTTTAAGCAGTGGCTGAATATCATTGGCAAAAGAAGCACCGTCAAAAACCGGCGTAGAGAAACACAAACCACGCTGAGCAGTTGCCTGAGCCAGAACATCGAGAGCACGCTTACCGTAAGTATGCACATAGTCCTGCAAGAATTTCTTCCCATACCATTTTTCAAGATAATCCTGAACCTCTTGTTGACTTTTCTGCGCAATTGACTGAGCAATAACACGCCCCGCCTGTACACCAGCGAATCCTAAGATGGTTTCCAAAATTTGCCCAATATTCATACGTGATGGCACGCCGATTGGATTAAGAACAATGTCCACCATGCGTCCATCATCCAAATACGGCATATCTTCGCGGGGAACAATTGTGGAAACAACCCCCTTATTACCATGACGCCCTGCAACTTTATCACCAACCTGTATATGCCGCTTGGAAGCAACATATACCTTGATCATTTTAATAACGCCAGACGGCAAAACATCGCCTTTTTTCAACTCACTGATGCGCTCTTTTTTGAGAACATCAAGAATTGAGAGTTGCGTTTGGTATGATTGCGCTAAATGTTTAATCTTCGCATTAACTTTTTCATCGATCGTAGCTATGGTAATCAACTTCTCAACCGAAAGTTCAGCAAGCGCCACGACATCAAAAGTACTTTTATTCTTAAGGAGTTTTTGTGGTACTCGCGATCCTGGTTTGTGCGATTTAACCAAGTCAATTATCTTATCGACGATCATACGTCCCAATAAATAGACATGGCGATCATAATCATCTGCTATTTTAGCAGATTGCACCGCAACTACATCTTTGTAACGCTTATCTTTTCTGATGCCGCTGCGCGAAAATACTTTAACATCAACCACCGTACCTTCGATACCCGGTGGTACACGCAAGGAAGTATCACGCACTTCTCGAGATTTTTCACCAAAAATCGCTCGCAACAATTTTTCTTCTGGCGAATATTGCACATCACCTTTGAGCGTAACCTTGCCTGCTAAAATATCTCCCGGATGTACACGCGCACCAATACGAATTACCCCGTCTTCATCAAGTGCGCTCAGCGCTTTTTCGCTTACATTTGGAATATCGCGGGTAATTTCTTCAGGCCCGAGCTTGGTATCACGCGCCTCGGCAACATACTCGTCAATATGAACAGAGGTTAACGTATCTTCGGCAACCAAACGTTTACTCAGCACCACAGCATCTTCAAAGTTGTAACCATGCCATGGCATAAATGCAACGAGCAAGTTAGAGCCGAGCGCAAGCTCACCGGAACGTATCGCGGCACCATCAGTCATTATCTGACCTTTGACAACACGATCGGCTACACGCACGGTCGGTGTTTGGTGAATCCAGGTACTATAACTTGAACGCTCAAATTTGCGCAAACGATAAACATCAATACCGTTAGCCAACCACGCATCAGTTGTACTGAACTCACTTTCATCAACGCGGACAACAATTTTTTCTGCAGATACGTATTCCACTACGCCAGTATGCTTTGCCTGTACCACCGCACCAGATGCTTTGCAAACCTCGGTCTCCATACCAGTACCAACAAGTGCATTTTGACAACGGACCAATGGAACCGACTGACGTTGCATATTCGCGCCCATTAACGCACGACTAGCATCATCGTGTTCCAAAAATGGGATCAATGCAGCAGCAACGGATACGAGTTGTTTTGGCGAAAGATCAATATATTCAACCGTATCAACCGGCGTATATAAAAAATTACCTTCATAGCGCGCAAGAACCGGATTCTTCTCAATCTTTGTACCGGTTTTGTCAACAGCATCCGCTTGCGCAATAAATTTAGTCGACTCTTCAAATGCATCCAGAAAAACTACTTCGTCGTTAATCTTGCCGTTTTTTACCATGCGATAAGCTGACTCGATAAAGCCAAGATCATTTACCATCGCATATGTTGCTAAAGAAGAAATCAAACCGATCGTCTGTCCTTCTGGCGTTTCGATCGGACAAATACGCCCATAGTGCGATGTGTGAACATCACGCACCTCACAAGTTGCGCGATCTTTCATTACGCCGCCCGGCCCAAGAGCCGATAAACGACGCTTGTGAGCTAACTCTGAAAGAGGATTAGTTTGATCCATAAATTGCGAAAGTTGGCCAGTACCAAAAAACTCGCGTAACACCGCCGAAAGTGGTTTCACGTTAAGCAAATCTTGCGGCATAAGCGATGCTTGCAAATCATTAACTCTAAAACGCTCGCGGGCAATACGTTCAATACGCGAAAATCCAACATAAAATTGTGTACTCAATAATTCGCCAACCAAGCGTACACGTCGATTACCCAAATGATCGATATCATCCAGTTCACCCTCTCCACGCTCACGCATATTCACTAAATAACGCATCGTGCCAATAATGTCTTCCAGTGTCAAAACTGTTACCTGAGGGTCTATACCCAATCCCAGCTTGCGATTCATACGCAAACGGCCTACACGCGTTAAATCGTAGGTGCGAGGCGAGAAAAACATTGTTTGCAAACGCTGCAAAATATCTTTGATTGAAGCACTATCTCCGGGCCATACCTTTTGATGTAATTCCTTGAGCGACTGCTCTTGAGTCATACACTGGTCATGCGCCAACGTCAAAGCAATTGTCGGCTGAAAAACATAGCCAAATGACGCAATCACTTCAAAGGAAGCACCGTGTTTATTTTTAAATTGTTCGTAGTGTTCTTCGCTAAATTGATCACCCTGGGATGCAAGAACTTCGCCCGTTTCCTTATCTACAACATCACGCGCAAAAACTTTATCAAAAATGAGTTCTTTTTTGAGGGCAAGCCGCTTTATCCCAGCAAACTTGAGTGTCTTGAGAACATCCTTGGTAATACGACGCCCAACGAACTGATCTTCAAGCTTCTTGTTACCAGAAAGCATTCCCATTTCGATACGTTGCCCAACGAGCTTATCTCCCAGTGATTTATAAAAAGCACCGCGTTCAACAAGTACCTCTTCCGAGTCGTAAAAACGCGAAACTATCTCGTCACGCGGAATTCCCAGCGCTTGCAAGAACGTTGTAGCGAGTAATTTCTTTTTCTTATCGATGCGCACGTAAAGCAAGTCGTTGGCATCAAATTCAAAATCAATCCACGAACCACGCATAGGAATAATGCGCGCCAAATAATATGGCCGTCCACGAACATCACTTGCTTTTTTGCTCCGTGAAAATACTGCACCCGGCGAGCGATGCATCTGACTAACAACGACACGATCAACACCATTTATTAAAAATGTCGCTTGATCACCGAGTCTATAGCGACCATTTTCTTCATACAAATCCGCCATAACCGGAACATCGGTTAGAAAAATTTCTTGCTCTTTAATGTCCCGCACCGAACGTTTTCCATCCGCACCTTCGCTCCATGCAATTAATTGCACTAAAATACGCAACGGTAACGAAAATGTTTGCCCACTCGATCGGCACTCATCCATGCTCATCGGCAACTTAAGTCTAACGCGGGTTAAACATACCGGGCAAGTCTTATAACGAGCCGCATCGACTTTTTTACACGTTGGACATGTAAAATCGTCGGGCAAACTCGAACAACCAGTCGCATTACACGCACGGCACGTCCACGTATAACGATTTGAAATACCAGTCAATTTGCCGCACGTACACGCCCAATCACCTAATTGATAGCTAACATACTCGAGCGACATCTTTCCCTCATAATCGATAGGAAAAATATCGCGCAGCACTTTTTCAAGCCCAACACCTGCGCGTTCGGCTGGCAGATAATCCAGCTGAACAAAATCATTAAATGACTTCGACTGAACTTCAATCAAATTCGGCACCGGAACGGCACTTTTCAACCTGCCAAACGACCGACGAACTACCTGCTTACTCGGATCTAAGTGAGACATCAAGCGGCACCTCCCAAGAACTTAATAATTTAAAGGTCTGAAAAAGCCGGTTGCTTATGACAACTCTACTTTTGCCCCAGCCTTTTCCAATTCATCTTTCATTTTCATTGCTTCATCTTTAGGCGCAGCTTCAGCAATTACAACTGGCGCATTCTCAACTTTATCTTTTGCATCTACAATGCTAATCCCTTGTATAAGGGTGCGAAGCGCCTTAATTACTTTCATTTTCTCGGCACCAGAATCTTGGAGTGTCACTTTATATTCTGCCTTTTCTTCAGCAGCAGGCGCTGCCGCTTGTCCGGCTGAAGCGGCTGGTGCTGCAGTAGCCATCGCTGCCGCCGAAACACCAAACTCTTCCTCAAGAAGCTTAATCAAAGCCGCCAAATCTTTAACTGACAACTCTGAAATCTGCTTTACAATATCTTCCATCCCTTTAAAAGCCATGGCTCGTCTCCACACAAATTAAAATTAAATAAAATAAATGTACCAACGTTATTGCGTTTCTTTTTTCTGGCTTATTTGTTGCAGCACCAGCAACAAACGAATAACCATCAATTGTAACAAACCAACAAACTGTGTAATCGGTGCTTGCATAGTACCAAGAACTTGCGCACGCAACACATCCTTGGATGGAAGCGACGCCAAGAACTTAACAACAGCAGCATCAACAATTTCCTGATCAACATACCCCGCTATGATATTAAGATGCTCATTTTCTTTTGCAAAATCAAATAGCACCTTTGCGACCGCAGTTGGCTCGCTTGAAGCAAACACAACCCCACGCTGATCACACAAAAACGGTGTAACTACCCCTAACCCAGGCACATCCGCAATAGCTCGTTTCATTAATCGCATTTTTGCAACTTTAAACTGTGCTCCATGCGGACGAAGCTTTGTGCGTAGGCTATGAACAGCATTCACCGACAATCCTCGGAAATCAATAATATAACTCGCTACCGAGGCGTCAAACTGTTTTTGAAGTGCATCAACTAATACTTCTTTTTGCTGACGATTCATATTTCAAAATCCTATATCTTAAAAGCATCTTCTATGACAACAGCAACACCAGGCCCCATTGTCGAAGAAATGGTTGCACGTTTGAGAAAACGACCCTTAGCAGCCGCAGGCCGCGTAGCAGCCAGCGCCTTCATAAATGCATCATAATTTTCACATAATTGATTGTCAGCAAAAGACAACTTTCCTATCGGTACGTGCACCAAACCGGTGCGGTCATTTTTAAAAAAGGTCTTTCCCTGCTTCAATTCCTTAATCACGGTGCCAACTTCAAAAGTAACGGTGCCAACTTTCTTGTTAGGCAATAAACCACGTGGCCCCAAAATTTTTGCCAATTTGCCAACAGCCCCCATCATATCAGGGGTTGCCACCGCATACTCAAAATCAAGCCAACCTTTTTCGATCTTATCAATAAGATCTTCGGCGCCCACGACATCAGCACCAGCAGCTTGCGCCTCTTCTGCATGGTTACCTTTGGCAAATACGATAATACGCACCTTCTTGCCAAGCCCATGGGGAAAACTTACTGCCCCACGCACTGACTGATCCGTCTTACTCCCATCAATGCCTAAGTTGACGTCAACACGAATCGTCTCATCAAACTTGGCATAGGCTGTTTGCCTTATCTTTTTTAGAGCCTCCGCCATTACTAACGGATCACGTTGTCCAATTTTTTCCACTGCACTTCTATATT
>Ga0265592_1001207_pt1 | contig 11547 bp, 7 predicted proteins | sample saktaG_7_FD_190141 | JGI IMG/M metagenome (GOLD analysis project Ga0265592, IMG submission 190141) | Saline water microbial communities from Sakinaw Lake, British Columbia, Canada - sak_2010_1_5_120m | ecosystem: Environmental > Aquatic > Non-marine Saline and Alkaline > Saline ... | reverse complement strand
AGAAAAGATATCAACCAAATATTTCCTGCGTATAGCTTCATTTCCAAGATCGAACTTTATCCTGAAGAATTTGAAAAGACACCGACCAAAAAGATCAAGCGCTTTATCTACGCTATTTAATATAGTTCGGGGTGGTTTAGTATAAATATTTATGGATCATACTTTATGAAAAAAGGATGTATTATTATTGTTAATAAAATGATTTGGAAAAGAAAAATTTGACAAAAAAGTAATAAATTCCAATAAAAGATTTTATGAAAAGGGATAAGCATGAAACACGGAAACTAATTGATTTAAATTTATCAAAAGAAGGACAAACTATGACATAGCTAACTAAAATATAAATATCGCATCTTTTATTTGTTCTGAATAGAAAATCACCAATTTTAAGAACTACAGAATAAATAGGAATGATGCGTCCCTTCTGGGACGCGCGTTCTTATGTCTTGTAGTTCGGGTGTTTGGTGATACCTCTATTCTGGGCGTAATGAATGTTGCGTCCTTTTTTTGTTTTAACATATTTTTTAGGAAAAATGAAAATCAAAAGTAAAATTATTTAGGTGATTAAGATGAAAAGGAATATTTATTTTTTCTTAATTTTTCTACTGTTTATTCCAGTGCTATATTATTCCGCACCAGTTGATGTTGAAACCGCAAAACAAGTTGCTCTAAACTTGTATTCAGAACGAAGTAGTTTTTCAGAATTTTCGATTGTTGAAAAATTTACAGAAACAGATAAAGGCAAAAATATATTTTACATTTTTAATTTTGATCCAACTGGATTTGTTTTTATATCAGCAGATGATATTGTTGTTCCTATTTTAGGTTACTCTTTTGATCAAAATTATGGATTAGAAAATCATCCACCACAGTTTTCAGCGATGCTATATAGTTTTAAGGAACAGATTGTCTATGCTATAGAAAATGGAATTTCTGCTACTCGAGAAATAAGAGATGAATGGGAAAGGTTAAATGTCAAAACATATAATTTTGAAAAATTAAGATATATAAAGGATGTTTCTCCACTTCTTTCTACTACATGGAATCAGGGGCAATATTACAACGAGATGTGTCCTTATGATGCATCAAGTTCAACTGGCAATAATTATGTCTGGGCTGGATGTGTTGCCACTGCTATGGCACAAGTTATGAAATACTGGAATCATCCAACTTCAGGAATTGGATATCATTCATATACTCCTACATCCCATCCTGAATATGGAACACAATCTGCAAATTTTGGGACAACTACCTATAATTGGGCAGGTATGCCAAATAATGTTACTAGTCTGAATACTGATGTTCAAACTCTTCTTTATCATTGTGGTGTTGCTGTAGAGATGGATTATGGACCTTATGGTTCTGGAGCATGGGTTGGTGAATATTCTCCCAGTGCGTTAACCGCTTTTGAAACTTATTTCAAGTATGATACAGGTGCATATTTTGCACTCAAAAGCGACTATTCTGATACAGTTTGGGAATGTATGATCAGGACAGATTTAGATAATGGTCGTCCACTTGTTTATCGTGGTTATGGTTATAATCCTGGATGGAGTGGTCATGCATTTAACATTGATGGTTATCAAGGAACAAATTATTTTCACTTTAATTGGGGTTGGTCTGGAAATTACAATGGCTACTACTATCTTACTAATCTAAATCCTGGTTCATACAATTTTACAACAGATCAAGGAGGAATTTTAGAGCTTTTTCCTGATTCAACACCAGATGCTGATTTTGTTGGTAATCCCACTAGTGGTTATGCGCCTTTAACGGTATTGTTTACAGATCAATCAAGTGGCATAATAAATAGTTGGTATTGGTGTTTTCCAGGGGGTAATCCTTCTTCAGCTTCGGATCAAGGTCCCCATCAAGTTGAATATATCAGTCCAGGAAGTTATAATGTTGTTTTGGCAGTTTTAGGTCCTGGAGGATCAGATATTGAAACTAAAAATAATTATATAATAGTATTAAATCCCGATTTTCCACCACCTGAAAACTTAGTTGCTGGAGATGACTACAATGATTATATCCCATTAAACTGGGATCAACCTTCACAAAAAGATATAACTTTGGAGGGATACAAAATTTATCGTAGCTTAGTAAGTGGTTCAGGCTATGATGAAATATATCAAATTAATAATCCCAATATTACATATTACAATGATGATAGTGTAACAAATGGAACTACATACTATTATGTTGTTACTGCAATATATTCAAATCCTACTGGAGAAAGTGTATATTCAAACGAAGCAAATGGAACACCCCAGGATAGATACTTAATTTCTGGTTATGTTAGGGATAATGATTATATACCCATAGATTCTGTGTTAATTACTCTCTCTGGTTATGTAGGTGACACAGTATATACTGATGAAAATGGATATTATGAATTTTCAAATCTTGTGGGAGGAAAATATTATTTAATAACCCCTTCAAAGAGTTGTTGGACCTTTAATCCATTGAGTATTGAATTTGATACATTGGAAAATAACCAATATAATCAAGATTTCATCGGAACATCGGATGTAACTTTTTACGATATAGCTGGATATGTCTCTTATTGTATAAGCGGATTACCTGTAGGTGATGTTGTTTTGGATATTTCTGGTGATATTTTTGATTCAGAGATTACAAATAGTAGTGGTTATTATTCTTTTTCAGATTTACCCGAAGGTGGTAATTATCTCATCGTTACTGACAAAGAAAATGATATCAGTGTTAATTGTATTTCCGCGATGGATGCTGCCTGGGTTTTAAAATATTCAATTGGACTTATGGATTTTACAGACTGTCAGATTGAAGCAGGTGATGTTACTGGATATTATGGTGTAACTGCTCAAGATGCTGCCCAGATTTTGAAGTATTCAGTAGGATTGATAGATGAATTTCCTGTTGGAAAAGACTGGTGTTTCATACCTCAAAATCGTTACTATCAAGATCTCCAACAAAATTTTCTTAATGAAAATTACATAGGAGTAGTTTATGGAGATGTTACACATAATTGGACTCCTTCGGTATTAATTATGAAAGATGGTGACACTGAACAAAATAGAATACTTTCATTAAATAGTGTAACTGGCGGACCGGGTGAAGTTGTTAATATACCTGTTAACCTACAAAGTATTGAAGATGTAATTTCCGCCAGAATTATTTTAAATTATGATGCAACCCTGGTAAAATTTCAAGAAGTTAATTTAACTTCACTTACAGAAGGTTTTTTAATTGATTCTAATAATCTTTCTGATGAAGTAAGAATTGCTTTTGCTGGGTTGTATCCAATTGAAGAAGGAGGTAATATATTAAAACTTTCATTTGAAATAAATGAAAATGTACGAAAAGATACTTGTGCTTTATTACATTTGAATAAAGCATATATTAACGAAATTGAAATAGAAAATACAATTGATGCTAATATTATCATTAATACTGCAGAAGATTCAATAAGTTCTTATGATTATTCAATTGGAAATAATATTAATTTTTTCCCAAATCCATTTAAAAATAATATTAGTATTGAATTCTTATTAAATGAGAGTACTGACATTGAAATTAAATTATACAATGTACATGGCCAGGAAGTCAAAACAATTATTAATGATAGAATCCCAAAAGGAAAAAATATTATGACTTCTCAAAGATTAGATTTACAAAATGGAATTTATTTAATAAGGATAAGATCTAACAACCAGGTTGTAATCAAAAAAATCTTACACTTAAAATAAAAAAATCAACGGAGGAACAATGAAAAAGAAATTAGTTTGTATCTTAATTTGTTTGTGTCTTGTTTTAATAACTGCTGTAAATGTAAACGCACAACTTCCCGGTATTATTAACTTTCAGGCAAAGATTGCTGATAATAATGGTATTCCACTTAATGAACCTCACTCATTCAACTTTTCAATAATTGATCAGAATAGTAATATTCTTTGGCCTGTTGATACTTCAGTTAATATTCCAATAACGGTTGAGAATGGACTCTATTCTGTAAAATTGGGTGATGTATCTCTTGGCATGGAACCAATACCATCTTCAATTTTTGATGAGAATGACGAAACCTATCTTAGAATATTTGTTGATGGAGAGCAGCTTTCCGACCAGCAGATACTACCAACAGGTTATGCTTTTAAATCTGAAAAATCTGATGATACTCATAAAATTGCTGGTAATCCAGTTTCTGGTACTCCTAACACCAATCAGGTTCTAAAATGGAATGGAACACAATGGGCACCCGGGACAGATGAATTTGGTGGATTAACTCTACCTTATTCAGCTATTTATAGTGGTAGTGATGTTGCTTTTGATATTACTTCCACAAGTACTGGTGATTTAGTTGAATTTGAGATTGATAATTCAAATAGCAATAGCGATGTTTTATTTTTAAAAACTAATGGTTCAGGAAACTGTCTTTATATTAAAAATTTAGGTTCTGCAGAGGCTTGTTTTATTTATAATGAAGGTACTGAAGATGCATTTCAAATAACTAATTACAATGTTGATGGAGGTAGCGCAGTTAGAGTTAATAATTTTAGTAATGATGAGGCCATGTATATAAAGCAGAATGGTCTAGACGAATCAGTAATTATTGAAATTGATAACACAAATAGCAATTATTATGCATTGAAAGTTAAAACAAATGCAACATCTGATAAAGCCGCAACATTTGAAGGAAATGTATATATAAGTGGATCTTTAGATGTAGGTGGTTCTAAAGATTTTTTAATAGATCATCCTCTTGACCCTGAAAACAAAATTTTAAGGCACAGTTGTATAGAAAGCCATGAGAGAATAAATATCTATAAAGGCAGAGCAAAACTTGAAAGAGGTGAAATAAAGATTCAATTACCTGATTACTTTGATGCTTTAAATAATCCAGAAGGCAGGGATATATTCTTAACTTCTGTCAATGGATGGTCACCATTATTTCTAAGTGGTAAGATAAAAAACAATCAATTTATTGTTAAAACAACAAAAGATGGAAATCTTGAACAAGAATTCAGTTGGGTGATATATGCTGTAAGAAATGATAAATATGCAAAGGAGAATCCATTAATAGTTGAACAAGAAAAAGGTGTGCAAAATGGTTTTAAAAAAGGTGAATTATTATATAATAGAAAATAAAATGTTTATAAAAAAATCAACGGAGGAACAATGAAAAAGAAATTAGTTTGTATCTTAATTTGTTTGTGTCTTGTTTTAATAACTGCTGTAAATGTAAACGCACAACTTCCCGGTATTATTAACTTTCAGGCAAAGATTGCTGATAATAATGGTATTCCACTTAATGAACCTCACTCATTCAACTTTTCAATAATTGATCAGAATAGTAATATTCTTTGGGATGCATATAATATCCCAATAACGATAGAGAATGGACTCTATTCTGTAAAATTGGGTGATGTATCTCTTGGTATGGACCCAATTCAATCTTCAATTTTTGATGAGAATGACGAAACCTATCTTAGAATATTTGTTGATGGAGAGCAGCTTTCTGACCAACAAATACTACCAACCTGTTATGCTTTTAAATCTGAAAAATCTGATGATACTCATAAAATTGCAGGTAATCCAGTTTCAGGTACTCCTAATACCAATCAGGTTCTAAAATGGAATGGTTCTCAATGGGAACCAGATGAAGATAGTGGATTAACTCTACCCTACTCATTTATTTATAGTGGTGGTGATCGTGCTTTTGAAATAAAAAATACAGGAACACAAGATTTGGCTGAATTTGAAATTGATAATCCCAGCAATTCTGGAAACGTTCTATATTTAAAAACTAATGGTACAGGTGAGCCACTTTACATAAATAATGATGGAACCGAAAGAGCTATCTATATATCTAATGATGCGAGTGCAAGCGATGGTATCAAAATTAAAAATAACAGTATCAACGGAAATGCAATATATATCTCTAACTATGGTGATGATGAGGCTTTATATGTAAAAAATTATGGGACTGACAATTGTGGTGAATTTAGAATAGATAATGCAAGCAATGACAATGACGCTATATATGCAACAACAAATGGCACAGGATATGCAGGTTATTTCCCTGGTGATGTATATATTAGTTATCTTTCAAAAGGAGGAGGTTCATTCAAGATTGACCATCCACTTGAGCCAGAAAACAAATATCTGTATCATTCATTTGTAGAATCACCTGATATGATGAATGTTTACAATGGCAATATTATATTGGATTCCAACGGTGATGCACAAGTTGAATTACCTGATTGGTTTGAATCACTTAATAAAGATTTCAGATATCAATTAACATGTGTTGGTGGTTTTGCACCTGTTTATGTTTCAGAAGAAGTCTCAAATAGTATGTTTAAAATTGCGGGTGGTGATCCTGGAATGAAAATTTCATGGCAAGTTACAGGTATAAGGCAAGACCCTTTTGCAAACGAACATCGTATTAAGGTAGAAGTTGAGAAGTCATCAAAAGAAAAAGGACATTATTTACACTATAAAGAATATAATCAACCTATAGAAAATAGTATTGAAGCGGTTAGACATCCTGATATTCTTGAATATGATAATTCTGAAAATAATTAGATTTAAAAGGAGTTATAATGAGATTTAGTAAATTATTTGTTTTTGTATTATTCGGTTTTGTGATATTTTCATTTTCAGTTCTTTTATCGCAAACAAATAAATCCTATCATATATCTTATATATTTTCAGGTGGCGGCGGTACTCGTGTATCAGATAATTACTCACAATTTGATGTTAATTGCGATGGTATTTCTGGATTTAGGTCTTCTACCAATTATTATCAAATAGACGGATTTCTTTCTTGTGATTCTATCCAAGTTAAGGATACAATATTTGTCTCAATTGATGACACAACTGCCTATTATAATACAACTTTTCTTTATCCTGTATATGTAAGTAACACAGATGTTGATCCTCTGGTTGAAGCATATGCATTTACATTAACTTATGACGATTCAACTTTGTTAAAAGCAACTGGTGTTGAAACAGATGGAACCTTAACAGAGGATGGTTGGATCACTATAGTTGATACAACTGTTGGTGGTCAAATAACTGTAGCTGCTGCTTCCGTAGGATATTTATCAGGTGAAGGTGTGTTGTTATTTATTGAAGTTGATGTTTATTCACCTTCAAAGAACGATTCTATTGTAAATCTTAAGGTAACTCAATTTTTATTTAATGAGGGTAATCCAGTTGCAAATATTGATAGTGCATTATCAGTATTAAGTATTAAGCCCACCCCAGGTATCGATGATCCAGAGAATCCATTTTATCTGTGTTTATATCAAAATTTTCCAAATCCAATTAAAGAAAAATCAAATATAAAGTTTGGCTTACCAAAGAACTCTTTTGTACAATTACAAATATACAACCTGAAAGGTCAGTTAGTGGCAACTCTTATTGATGAAGAAAAACCTACGGGTTATCACACTATTGAATGGGATACAGGTAATTTAAAATCAGGCATCTATTTCTATAAATTATCAACCCCGGATAAAACATTTATAAAGAAGATGGCACTCATACGTTAAAGCTATAGCGCACCCCGGATTCATTGCATTACGCCGTGACAGATAACGGGAAATTTCTAGATCAGCTTTGCTTCTTTGAAGATGATCTCAATGAGATCGACCGCTTCATCATCGATTTTCATTCATGATATTATGGAGAGGGGTTGGGAAAAGATTATTAGAAAAAATAATTGACGGTAATATTGAATAGTCAAATTAATAAAGCATGTTTAATAGACAGAGAATAGAATATCTTACAATAATAAATTTCTTAAACATATTAAAGAAACCACATGTTTGGTACTATTTTGATGCAAAATATTTGAACTTACACTCCATCGTGCTTTATGGTAGGCGATTGAGCAAACAATAAATTAATATGGATCACACTTTTCTGCTTAAGCTCCTTCTGAGTTTTTTTCTTGGAGGAGTCTGGATAACGATCTCGACTATCATTGCAGAAAAACTTGGCTCAAAACTCGGGGGTGTTATTGCAGGACTTCCGAGTACGATCATCATTTCTCTTTTCTTTATCGGCTGGACACAATCCCCAATCGTTGCCTATCGTGCGACAACCGTTATTCCATTAGTGATGGGAATTAATGCATTTTTCGTAGTCGTGTATGCGCTTCTCAGAAAGAGAGGTTTCTATATTGCACTTGGCGGCGCGCTGCTTTGTTGGGGATTTACTTCGGCTATTATTGCCACAGTGAAATTCGATAGCTTCTTGATTTCCGTGATTGGTTTCGTTGTGCTTGTAGCACTTTCATTTTACATATTAGAAAAACGAAACACCTTTCCTTCTGAATCGAAAAAACATACGAAATATACTGCGCCGATCTTACTCATAAGAGGAATTTTGAGTGGCTCTATCATTGTTTTTGCAGTACTTATGGCAAAGATAGCCGGACCTCTTGTGGGCGGCATGTTCTCGGCTTTTCCCGCTGTGATGTTATCTACAATGATAATTACATATTTTTCTCATGGAACCAATTTTTCTATCGCAGTCCTCAAAATAATAACCGTAAGCTGTCCGGTGAATGTGCTATCTTATGCAGTTGCAGTGCGATATCTTTATGGGAGTGTGGGGTTGCTCTGGGGGACATTGATCTCATTTATTGTTTCTTTGATAAGTTCGTTTTTTATTTATCAGTTCGTTAAAAGAAAAATGATATAATATGTAAGGAGGACAATGGAAAAGAAAAATACAAGTCAGGGTGGTGGATATCTGGGATTTTGGGCAATTGTCGCGATAGGTGTTGGGGGAATGGTCGGAGGTGGAATTTTTGCCGTGCTTGGACTTGCAGTGGAGCTCGCGCATGGCGGAACCCCTGTTGCGTTTGGTCTTGCTGGGATCGTTGCACTCTTGACGACCTATTCCTACTCAAAACTATCTGTCACATATCCCAGCGAAGGCGGCACGGTTGAATTTATAAATCAGGCATTCAAACCCGGTTTTTTTACAGGCGGAATGAACGTACTTCTCTGGCTTAGTTATGTGGTAATGCTGTCACTTTATTCATTTGCGTTTGGCAGCTATGGAAGCACTTTCTTCCCTGAAGCAATTCAGCCCGTGATGAAGCATGTATGCATCAGTGGTGTGATCATTCTTTTTACGTTTCTGAACGTGATCGGTTCACAGGCAGTGGGTAGAGCCGAGAAATGGATCGTGGGTATAAAGATCATTATTCTGTTGTTCTTTTCAGCCGCGGGTATCTGGACGATCAAAGTTGCGAATTTCATGCCTGCAAGCTGGGTGAGTCCTATTCCACTTATTGCAGGTGGCATGATCATTTTTGTTGCGTATGAAGGATTCGAGCTTATTGCCAATACTGCGAACCAGGTTCAGCACAGAAAGAAAACAATACCAAGAGCATATTTCACCGCAGTCATTTTTGTGCTCATACTCTATATTGTCATCGCAATGATCACCGTTGGGAATATTTCCAATCTTGCTGAAGTTGCCAAATATAGAGACTATATTCTTGCGGAAGTTGCAAAACCATTTCTCGGACAGTTTGGATTTGTACTCATCACAATTGCTGCGCTTCTTGCCACGGCTTCTGCAGTGAATGCAACGTTGTATGGCGCATCGCGCGTGAGCTATATCATCGCAAAAGATGATGAACTGCCGAAAGTGCTCGAAAAACAGGTATGGCATAAACAGAATATTGAAGGGCTTTTCATTACGACAGCAATAACCTTACTCGTGGCGAATTTCTTTAATCTTTCGAGTATTTCCACAATGGGCAGCGCAGGATTTCTTCTGATCTTCGCTTTTGTGAACATCTCGAATGTCATGCTTGCAAAGAGTACTCAGAGTAAGAAATTTATCTCTATGATTGGAGCGATAGTATGTTTTATCGCACTTTTCGCGCTGGTGTGGCAGACGGCAAAAACGAATCCGAAGAATATCTGGGTGCTTGTCATTATGCTCGGGTTGTCATTTATAATTGAAGGTATTTACAAAAGCATAACGGGAAAAGATTTCAAAAAAATACTAGATCCCAACTTAAAGGAGAATCAGGCAAAGAATATTGATTAAGAGTTAATAATCTAATACCTAAACAAATTGACAAAAAGGGTAGTGATTTAGAAATAAGAAAGTGAAGCGGGGTGGTTAATGGAATTACTGCTGAAATTGGGCGGAGATAGATGTATATTGATAAAGGATATTTGAGGAAAAATGAAAGAAAAAATTATGGTATTTTCTTTATCAAAAAAAATGAATTTATAAAATAGAATTAAGATTTACGCATGAAAAAACAAAAAAAACGACGTCAAAAAAAACGTAAAAAGAAAAAGATAAAAAATAAAAAAAAGCAAACGGAGAAAAAATTTATAAACAATTTTGATCTGAAACCTTGGGAAAGACCAAGGATGAAAATGTACCAAATGCCTGAGTTGATACCACCTGAGACATCTAAAGAAGAGAGATTACAAATTATTAAGAGCATCGGAGAAAAAGCTCAAAAAGATTTCGAGGAAAAATATCCATTGATAGAAGAATGGTTTAAAAAATACGATGCATTGTATTTACTGTCTTTTTGTTCGAGATATTTTACGGCTGTTCCAGAGGGTATAGATCTTGAGGTAACAGGTAAAATAATTTTTCATCATCATTACTTAGAAATAATGCAAGCGTTTGCTTTAAGACAAGAGAGAAGCTTCTCAACAAAACCTTTATTAGATGATGCTGAAAAAATAAAAAATGAGATGCAATCAATTGGTAATGCGATGAAATTCAGGTACTTGAACATACCTGAAAATTTAAAAATTGAAGAAGTATTTACGCATAAACTTAGAACAGAGATGATGTTACATACTGCTGCAATTAGAAATTGGGCATATCCTCATCAAATTTCAAAAGTTGTTAACGAAATAGCTTTCCTATTAAAAAATGACTTTGAAGAATTATATAAAATTAACCCAGTAAAATTATTTAAGACATTGTTCATAATTTCTGAAGAAAGAAATGAACTTCTGAATAATCATATAGACAGTATTAGAAGAGTCATCAACTTAACAAATTATAAAGAAATAATGCATACATACCATAAAGAATTTAAATTCAACGGAAAAATTACTGATGAACGGGTTGAAGAATCTTGGACACATGTAGGGAAAAATTTAGAAAAACTTAAAATAATGCTAATCTCCCATTCAGATTTATTACTTGAAAAAGTATATTCTTTCAGCATAAAACATTTTGAAAATTTATATGGAGAAAAAGCAAATAAAAAAGATATTGAAGCAATATTAGATAAATTATCATATAATTTCAAAGATTTAACTAAGAACAATCCAGAATACTTCATCTTAGATAATCCTGTACACTTGAGACCATTTATTAAGATTGAAAAAGGAACATACTATTCATCAATATATGGAATTATTCATCACTTACATTCAAGTAATAAGTGCAACACACATTATTTATTTGAATACTCATAAAATACTTCATATGGTGTTTTATATTTTAATAATTTTCTTGGTCTATCATTCAATTTATTTTCAACGATTTGTATTTCAT
>Ga0265592_1001203_pt1 | contig 11560 bp, 14 predicted proteins | sample saktaG_7_FD_190141 | JGI IMG/M metagenome (GOLD analysis project Ga0265592, IMG submission 190141) | Saline water microbial communities from Sakinaw Lake, British Columbia, Canada - sak_2010_1_5_120m | ecosystem: Environmental > Aquatic > Non-marine Saline and Alkaline > Saline ... | reverse complement strand
AAATAGGGACAGACACCTATTTAAAAATAACTTCCGCCGTATGCGTCCCTCCTTTAAAAAAGAGTGTTAGCTTACCCTGTACCCAATGTGGTATAGGGGGGGTGGTTATTCGCCTTGATAGTCGATCAGAGTTTTTGGATTATATTGCTTGATCTTGTCCATGTAGTTCAGAAAGGGGAGACCTATTATTGAAAACATTCCGGCTACGGACGCTTTTTGACTTTCGATCATTTTCGCGACAGCCTCCAGCGTGCCTCCCGTGGCGATCAAATCGTCTACTATGAGCCAATTTTTACCGGGAAGAAGATCTGATTTATGTATTTCAAGTGTCGCTTCGCCGTATTCAAGAGAATAACTCTGTTCGATAATGTCTCCCGGAAGTTTACCTTTTTTTCGAGCCAAAACTAAAGGTAAAGATCTTTTTAACGCGAAAGGGGCTCCGACAATAAACCCGCGGCTTTCAATAGCAACAACCCCGTCTATTCGCGTGTCTTTATAAAGTTCGTTCATTTCATCAAGAACATACTGAAAAGCTACGGGGTTCGTAAAAATACTTGTGACGTCATAAAAAAGTATTCCGGGTTTTGGGAAATTCTTCACTTTTCGTATCGCGTTGTCAAGATTCATTGTTTCCTCCTCAAGGTCTTAGAACAATCCCCAAAACCGGTCATGAAGCGACAGAAAAAGACCGCCGAACACCAGTGATATCATACCCATAAGTTTTATCAGGATGTTCATTGAGGGACCTGTAGTATCTTTGAACGGGTCGCCCACAGTATCTCCCACAACAGCGGCCGCGTGAACAGGTGTTCCTTTACCGCCTAAATTACCTTCTTCGATCCATTTCTTCGCGTTATCCCAAGCGCCGCCTCCGTTGGCCATCATTATGCCGAGAAGAACTCCCGAGACGGTCGCTCCCGCGAGAAATCCGCCGAGAGCTTCAACACCTAAAAGCGTTCCTACAAGAAAAGGACTGACGATCGCTACGACTCCGGGAAGTATCATTTCCTTAAGAGCGCTTTTTGTCGCGATGTCAATACAGGTTTGAGTATCGGGTTTGGCAGTACCTTTCATAAGACCTTTAATTTCACGAAACTGTCTGCGGATCTCCTGAACGATTTTGTCTGCCGCTCTGCCGACGGATTTAAGGGTCATAGCCGCGAAAGAAAAAGGCACAAGAGCGCCGATGAAAAGACCCGCGACCGGCAGTGGTTTTATGAGGTCAATAGAGGTCAGCCCCGTAACTTTTTGAAACGCCGCGAAAAGCGCGAGTGCGGTAAGCGCGGCCGAACCTATGGCAAACCCTTTGCCGATAGCGGCTGTCGTGTTTCCGAGAGAATCAAGTTTGTCCGTAATTTTTCGCACACTTTTATCCAATCCCGCCATTTCCGCGATGCCGCCCGCGTTATCCGCTATCGGGCCGTAAGAATCGGTTGACATTACGATCCCGATCGTGCAGAGCATACCGACTGCCGCCAGTCCTATACCGTAAAGCCCCGCGAAGTGATGAGAGGCGAGCATCGCGATAGTGATCGTTATGACCGGCGCGATCGTGCTTTCAAAACCAACCGCGAGTCCTGATACGATCGTTGTTGCCGGGCCCGATTTTGATTGGTGAGCTATGTCTCTTATGGGTTTCGCGGAGGTGAAATATTCGCTTTCCAATCCGATAAGAATACCCGCCGCCAGTCCCGATAGTATTGCCCAAAACTGGTTGATGCCGCCGAACATTACCTTTGAGGTAAAATATGCGCCGGCAAGAAAAAGGAGCGATGCGATAAACGTTGAGTTCCTCAGCGCGGTTTGAGCGTTAAGGTTTTTTAAAAGATTCATAGAAAGCACTCCGAGCATAGAAGCGACAAGCCCGATCGTGATAAGAATTACAGGAAAAGACATAGCTTGAAAAGGGTTTACCATAACCGCTCCGATCGCCATGGTCGCGATCACCGAGCCTACGTATGACTCAAAAAGATCCGCGCCCATTCCCGCGGTATCGCCCACATTGTCGCCTACATTATCCGCTATAACACCCGGGTTTCTCGGATCGTCTTCCGGAATGCCGGCTTCGATCTTGCCGACAAGGTCCGAACCCATGTCCGCCGCTTTGGTAAAAATGCCTCCGCCTACGCGCGCGAAAAGAGCGATGGAACTCGCGCCAAGCGCGAACCCCGTAATTATCGAGGTATCTTTCGTAACCATAAACCATACCCCTATACCCAAAACACCGAGCGCCGCGACAGTAATACCCATTACGGATCCGCCCCTAAACGCGACAATAAGCGCTTCACCGGCGCCTCCCGTGCGTGCCGCTTCACAGGTTCTGGAACTCGAACGGGTGGCCGCTTTCATACCGATAAATCCCGCCAGCATGGAACAAAAAGCCCCGGACGCGTACGCAATCGCGGTATATAGAGAAAGGAACGAGGCAATAACGGCAAATATTATCGTCACAAAGATAAATATTATACGGTACTCATCTTTCAAAAAGATCATCGCGCCTTTATGAACTTCATAAGAGATATCGCGCATTTTATCAAGACCTTCCGGCTTTTTCAAAAGCACGATGAATGTTAATATCGCGAAAATGAGACCGACAACTCCGAGCAAGGGAACCAAAATCATTTGAGTGCTCCTTTTTTTGTTGAACCGTAAAAAATAGAAAATTTACAAAAATTTACCAATTTCAAACGATATATGTCTGATCATCAAGCTCCAAAATACCAACCTCGCGGGTTGATGTTTCGGCATGACAAGAAAAGTGTTAAAAAAATCGCATAGATGTTTTGCCGCGCGCGTCAAAATTAGATGACACAGTAGCATATGTCGAAGAAATTTTCAATAGGAAATTACAGAATAACCCCGCTTTTCGCACTAAATATTGCTATCCCGGCCTTGAGCCGGGATCTCTTACCACGGATTGACGTTGTTTTCATTAAATGAAATTATGCGGCTACTCGATGCCCGCGAGTGTCGCGCTGATATATTTCAGAATTTCGGCGGGCCAGATAAATTTCGACAGAACTCCGGAGGCGCCTTCTTTTTTTGCCTGCTCGACGAGTTCGTTTGAAATGAAAGCGGTAAGTAGAAAAACTATCACGCGCGGTTTGAGTTCTTTTATGTGTTTAAGCAGTTCTAACCCGTTCATATCGGGCATTTTAAAATCAATGATCGCCATAACAAAATCAGTTTTTTTAATGATCTCCAACGCTTCAAGAGGATTAGTGGAGTAAGTGACATCGTAATTCGAGCCTAACGTCAACACGTCAGACAGGGATTCACACATGTCTTTATCATCGTCAACCAAAAGGATCCGCGGTTTATTTTTATTGTCTTTTTGTTTCATTTTTTTATCTTTTTCGCGGTTTTAAGTTCAACAACAAAACAAGAGCCTTTACAGCTTGTTTTTTCGAGATACAATTTTCCATCGTTAGTTTCGACAATGGATTTCGCGATTGGAAGTCCCAGTCCCGTTCCTGTGATCTTTGATGATGAAAACAGATGAAAGATCGTATCTTTGACATTTTCCGGTATCCCCAGCCCCGTATCAGAGACGCGGATGTTCACGATAGAGTTGTTGGAAGTGCAAAAACTTTCCACAGTAAGCGTTCCGTTAATATTCATAGCCTCAATCGCGTTTAAAATTAAATTGCGGAGCACACTGTAAAGCTGATGAAAATCCATAAATACAAATAAAAACTCTTCATCCTTAAACGAAACTTTGGTCGTGATGTCCTCAGGTATAGCCGTATCTTTGAGAACTTCTTCAACACACTCTTTAATGGAAATAGTCGTTGAAATTTCAGCTTTCACGCGTGAATAGCTTAAAATGCTTTCAAGAATATTGCTGGTAAGCTTTATCTTGTTTTCCAGCATTTGAAGACGGTTTTCAAACAATTTTTTATCTTTCATGCCTTCATTTCGCAGAAGGAACACATGGTTGCTGATAACGCTTATAGGTGTCCGTAATTCGTGGGCGATCTGACCGGCTAATTTACCGAGAACGGCAAGTTTATCTCTCGTTGCCATCTTTTGACTTAAAAGCTCTATTTGCCGTGTCTTTAATTTTACCCGCACATTGAGAGACACAACCCATAAAAGGCTCATCATCAAAAGCATTATCCCCGTGATCGTACCGATCGCGATCGATACCGGCTTCCATGGTATAAGGTTCGCGGTGATATTGTGAGGGGGTGTAATCGCCGTTATTCGTCCGGACTTTTTAACGGCATTAGAGGCGCCTTGAACTTCTGCCGTATGAAAGATACCCGTTAAGAGGAAAAGTATAAAGAGGGAGTATAAGATTTTTTTTGTATTCACTCAATAACCTCACATATTACTGCCGGATAGGCTCGCGCCCGTCATCGTAGGGGGCACGGCATGCCGTACCCTTATAATGACGGACGCGAGCCTGCCGGAGAGGAGTATTTGAAATCTAACTTTACTTCACAACTCCACAATTATATATGGGAGCGCCGTTATATGCAAGTTTATTAAAGCGCGGCGAAAAAAAACGAAACGGGCACAAAGGGGTTTCCATTGCGCGGGAATTGAAGTATAATAAAAACCGTTTTAGAGAACACTGTCTGTTTCTTGTTTACGATCAGTACCGGGAGGTATTTATGGATATCAAAAATCTTGAAAAACTGCCTGTCAAGATTCAAAATGTTGTTGTTTCTTTTCTTAATGAACTCGAGAGCGCTTACGGCGAAGATCTCGTATCAGTTTTCGCGTACGGAAGCGCCTCGCGAGCGGATTATAACGCGAAAACATCGGATATTAATATCGCGGTAGTTCTAAAAGATATTTCGCTCGAAACATTGAAAAAAGCGGTCAAAGGGATCAGAATAGCAGTTAAGCGCAAGATCGCGGTTCCGCTTTTTTTAACACCGGAATACATAAAAAAGTCTCTCGACACTTTCCCGATCGAATTCATCACAATGAAAGATTCGAGATGTGTGCTTTTGGGCGAAGACAGCCTTAAGGGCGTTGAAGTTGAAAAAGAAGACCTGCGCAGAGAATGCGAATATCAGCTAAAAGGCAAACTGATTATGGTGAGGCAGGCTTATTTGGAACAGGTTTTGACAAAAAAAAACTTGGAACTGCTGATAAAAAAAACCTTCAAGAGCTTAATGCCGGTATTTCAAGGCGTTTTGAGAATGAAATTCGCGAATCCGCCGTCAGGGAAACTGGAAATACTTACAAAACTCGCGAAGGAATTTGATATCGATATGACGTCTTTTATTGAAGTGCTAAGGGATAAAAAAACCGACGGAAAAATAGGAGATCAAGACGCGGAGAATTTTTTAAATGATTTTCTTATGAAACTTCGGCAGTTAACTGAGATTGTTGACACAATGTAAAATACAATTTACGGAGATCCATCGCGTGAACTCGACCAAAATATGAAAAGAACCGGTCTTTTATGAAGAAAATATTTATAACTTTGAGTTTTCTGGCGGTATGTTTGTTTGGGCCGAATGTTTTTTCGGAAGAAAACGTTCAGTTTCCCCGCCCGGAAGGCTTTGTTAACGATTACGCGGGAGTTTTGTCCTATTCGGCGAAAGAAAAAATAAGAAACATCGCTGGCGAGGTAAAAACAAAAACTCAGGCCGAGATCGCGGTAGCCGTTATCAAAACAACATATCCGCTCGAACTTTCCGACTATGCCGTAAAACTTTTTAAAGACTGGGGCATAGGAAAAAAAGGAATGGATAACGGCGTGCTGGTCCTGGTCGCGACTGACGACCGCAAAGTCAGAATAGAAACGGGATACGGCTTGGAAGGCGCTCTTACGGATCTAAAAAGCAAACTTATTATTGAAGAACTTGTTATCCCGGCGTTTCGTGAGAACAATTATGACCTGGGCATTATATCCTGCGTGAACGCCATCGCGAAGATCATAGGAACCGAATATGGCGTAGAAATTGACGCTTACTCCAAAACAATGGACGTTCAGCCGGGAACTAAAAGATCCCGCGGAGGAAGCGGATTATTGACCCTGTTATTTTTCATACTGATATTCGGATTCAGGTTTGGAACAATGTTTTTCCTTATGGGTTCAGGCTCCACTTATTGGTCCGGCGGAGGAGGAGGATCTTTCGGCGGCGGAGGAGGAGGATTCGGAGGAGGTTTCGGCGGAGGAATGTCCGGCGGCGGCGGCGCGTCCGGCGGATGGTAGATGAATAGCCAGGGTGAATTTGTAGGGGCGGACCCGTGTGTCCGCCCTAATGGATTGGACAATGAACGATACAATAATAATGCGTATGCCGAAGAAAAAGGGCGGACACGCGGGTCCGCCCCTACGAATTAATTAACAAAAAATACGCATGAACAATCAAAAAAACAAGGAGGGAAAAAATAATGAAAAAAACACTGATCATTTTAGGCGTGATCGTGCTGATCGCGGTTCTCGTCGGCGGTTGGATGGTCAAGGGACTTAATCATGTCGTTCGGCTTGACGAAGCCGTCAATTCTTCGTGGGCGCAGGTTGAAAATCAGATTCAAAGAAGAAACGATCTCATCCCGAACCTGGTAAACACCGTAAAAGGTTATGCCGCGCACGAAAAAGGTCTTTTGACGGAGATCACCCAGCTCCGCAGTCAGTGGGGAAGCGCCGCGTCCCGCGAACAAAAAATAGACACAGCGAACCAAATGACGTCGGCCATTTCACGTCTTTTGCTTGTGGCGGAAAATTATCCCGACCTAAAAGCTAACCAGAATTTTCTCGCGCTTCAGTCACAACTTGAAGGCACTGAAAACCGGATCGCGGTTGAAAGAATGCGGTATAATAGCGCCGTTAACTTTTTTAACGCGTACCGGCGTACGATATTCGGCGGTCTTTTCGCTGGGATGCGCGGATTAACCCAGCCGCGGGAATATTTTAAAGCCCCGGAATCAGCAAAAGCTGTTCCGGTAGTTAACTTTTAAACAAAGATAGACCCGACAGGGGTTTTCTAAAAAAAACATGATAAACCAAAATGCGGTAGAAGCGGTATTTGAAAGATCATTAAAACTTCGTCCGGAAGAATCGTGCCTTATCGTTACCGATACGATCAAAGAACCCATAGCCCGGGTTTTTTACGAGTATGTTATCCCGCGCTCTTCCAAATCAAAACTCGTGATTATCCCGCCGGCGAGGGAACACGCCGCTCCGCCGCCGGAAGAAGTCGCCCGGATGATGCTTGATTATGACGTGGAACTGCTCATAACGCAAAAATCACTCACACACACGCGCGCCAGAATGAACGCGAGTCGCGCCGGAGCCAGGATAGCGACAATGCCTTCTATCACGGAAGAGATCGCGAACAGATGTCTTGATATAGATTACACCGCGCTCAAAAAAGAATCATCCCGGATATGCGATCTGCTAAGAAAAACAAAAAAAGTGAGGGTAACAACTTCTCTCGGAACGGATATCACTTTTGACGCGAATCATGCCATGTTTTTCGGAGAGAACGGAGGGTCTTTTTCAGAACCGGGCGCTTTTGGGAACCTGCCCGAAGGAGAAGTTGCATTCGCGCCCTTATCCTGCGAAGGAATTTATGTGGTAGACGCGTCATTCCCGGACTTAGGGCGATTAAGCTCCCCACTTACGTTTAAAGTCAAAAACGGAGTGGTATATGAGATAACAGGATGCGACGCGCCTGAGGTGATCGAACGGCTCGAGCATGTAGGCGCGAAAGCCTATCGTGTGGCAGAACTGGGAATCGGCCTTAATCCAAAAGCGATAGTAACAGGAAACATTCTGGAAGACGAAAAAGCGGCGGGAACAGTACACATTGCCGTAGGAAACAATTTATTCGGCGGAGGAGATAACGATGTCCCACTGCATCTGGACGGAGTTATTCTATCCCCGGATGTTTACTTCGACGGCAAAAAATTCATAGAAACCGGAAAATTCCTATCAGGATACCCCAAAAAACCAACCTCGTAGGTTGAAACCTCGTAGGTTTCAACCTACGAGGTTGGTGGCGGACGAAAGAAACATTATGAAGAGAAAAAACACCGCGATAATTCTTGCCGGAGGCTATGGCAAGCGAATGGGAAGCTCCGGGGCGAAACAACTCTTAAAAATAGCTTCCAAACCGATTATTCTGCATACTATTGAATGCTTTGAACGGAACCCGCTGATTACAGACATAGTAGTGGTCTCGCGTAAAGATTGCCTGAAACAAGTGAAAAGTCTTATAGCACGCGCCGCGTTCAAGAAAATATACAAAATTATTAAAGGCGGCCGCTCACGTCGAGAATCCTCTTTTCTCGGAGTACAAAATGTCCCCGAAAATACACGTTTTGTGTTTATTCACGATGCCGTAAGACCTTTTCTCAGCGGCAAGCTGATAAAAGACGTTTTAGTCGCCGCGAAAACCTCAGGAGCCGCCGCTCCCGCGATAGATGTAAACGACACTTTGATCGAACGGAAAAACGCCTTTATCAAAAACATGCCGGAAAGAACAAAGTTTAAACGAATACAAACCCCGCAATGTTTTGATTATGCAACCATACTTCGCGCGCACAAATTATGCGCGCGAAAAAAGAACAAAAATTTTACGGATGACGCGGGCTTGATCCTATCCGCCGGAGGCGCCGTAAAAATAGTGGAAGGTTCACCGCTCAACATCAAGATCACAACCCCAATGGATCTAGTCATAGCCAAACTCGCCGCGCGCAGGAAAAACACCCTCGAAAATTAACCCGAGAAGGCGTTTTTGATTTCCGCCGCGCGTTGAATTCCGTAAACCATTTATGTATCGACAAACTAATCTATTTGGTGTAATATTTTCGTATATACGGTGTTAGGTGAAATGTGAGCGTAAATCGGTAGCTGTTAGTCGGAGGAAAAATGTATGAAAGAGCAAAAAATACTGATAGTTGACGACAATAAAGACTTCGCGGACGTATTTTGCGATATATTGCGCGCGAGTGATTATGAAGCTTCGAGTTGTTATAGCGGGGAACAGGCTTTAACCCTTTTGGATAAAGATAATTATGACGTTGTTTTTTTAGATCTCCGGATGCCTGAAATGGACGGCATCGAAACCTTAAAAAAAATTAAAGAAAAGTCTTCCGAGATTAAAGTTATCATCATGACCGGATACTCCGTAGATGAAATGGTTCATAAAGCTCTTGAAGAGAAAGCTTCAGAGGTTATATATAAACCTTTCGAAATAGAAAAAGTCCTGAGTTTGCTTAAAAGCTCTTCATAAGATCAGAAAGATCTTACAAATATTTATTTTTCAAGCGTGCTGTTCAAAAGAAAACTTTTCATTATGCGTTTTACAGCTTCAATCATAACACTATGTTTGATATGCGTCGCTTTATGCGGCAAGAGCTTTGCCGTATCGGAAGATAAATTTTTTTCATATAAAAGATTTTTTCTAAATCAGGATATCGCCGGCACTTTCCTCGATGACGGCAAAGTGAAGAAAGACCTCAATAGGTTCGCGTTGACCTTTATGCGGGGCCTCTCGGATGGGTCGTCCGAAAGAACCATAGAGGCTCGAAGAAGCTTCCTGAAAGCGCGCGGGATCTGGCCGGAATATTTCAATACGGATTTCGTGATAGCATTGACTTATGAAGACGAAGGAAAATATAAAATAGCCGCGCGGTATTATAAAAGCTATCTCGATAAGCTTGAAGCTTTCCATAAAGGCGAATACAGAATGTACGGCTCTCTCATCGTAAGTTTCACTTCAGGGAAGATCGATAGCTATGAAAGCGCCCGCGCGCTGATAAAAAAACATTTAACGGAGTTCGATATAGATCTAAAAAAAGTTAACGCTCCGTTTACCATTCCCGACTTTCTCGTTCCGGTTATCGTTGTCCTTTTTTTGATCGTGATATATGTCATAAACCGGTATTGGATATCGCCTTCCCTGAGAAACCGGCGACTCATCAAAAATCCGCCCGAAGGTTTTTGGGTTTGCCCGCGTTGTATGGCCATTAACCCAAATCCCGCCCTCGAATGTACGGAGTGCGGCAGAAAAAGAAAATAATAAGTCAAAATTTCACCGGAGATCCAATAAAATGAATAAAGAAAAGTTTTTTGAATTTTGTTTTAACCTAACGGCCGAAATTCTTCCCGAAACAATAATCGTAACCCCTTTTATTCCGATAGAAGCGTTCGCCGAACATTGCACGGTAACAAAATCGTTCAAAGGTCGCTTATATTCGGGGATCATAGCTGAAAATAAATCTCGAAAATTTGCCGTGATATTTTCCGGAATGGGAGACCGTCTATCGGGTGACGGGATACTTCTAATGGAAAAGTCGCCCGTGAGACAAATAATATTTGCCGGCGCCTGCGGAGGCTTGGGCGGGACTGAAATAGGCGACCTTATCCTATGCGAAACCGCGTTTAACGGAGAAGGTTTCTCCATGTATCACGGCGGCCCCTCGTTCAGCATGGAAAAGATCTTTAATACCGGCAAATCCGCGCCGGCAGATAACGAATACACAAAATCCATAGAAAGATTCTTATCCGGTAAATTAGAAGACAGATCCATATTAAAAAAAGGAGATATCTTTACTATCGGTTCGTTCCTGGCCGAAACTCCGGAAAACTTATTAAAAATAGAACAAAAAAACTTTATAGCCATAGAGTTGGAACTCTCTGCCGTTTATCACGCGGCAAATTTGATTGGCAGAAAAATGACAGGCCTGACCATAGTCAGCGACCTCCCGAAAAATAAACCCCTATGGGAAAAACAAAACATAACCGATAGAAAAAAATACACAAAAACCCGAAACAACCTGATAAAATTGCTAATAGAATTCGCGGCAACCTCATAGCCCGCAAAGTATCCAAACGCACGCCACCGCCAACATCCTCGTAGGTTGGTAGTGCTTTTTACTACCAACCTACGAGGTTGTTGGCGGGGTAATACAAAAAAAAGGAGCCGAAAAATGAAAAAAACAGCACTAATTATACTCGCCGAAGGATTTGAAGAGATAGAAGCAGTGACTCCCGCGGATATACTCCGCCGAGCCGGTATAAAAGTTACTATCGCGGGACTTAAAACAAAATCCGTAAAAGGAGCGCATGGCATTACGATAGAAGCGGACATACTATTCACGGAATATAAAACTCTTCCCGATGTTGTGATATTCCCGGGCGGAATGCCCGGCGCGGAAAACCTCGCCGCCTCCTTAGAAGTGAAAGAACTGATCGTAAAAATGAACACCGAAAAAAAACTTATAGCCGCGATATGCGCTTCACCCGCGATACTTCTCGCTCCGACAGGCATTCTAAACGGCCGGCAAGCAACTTGTTTCACCGGATTTGAAAAGATATTCTCAAGCGATGTAAAATTTATAAACGAAAAAACCGTTAAATCCGGCAACATTATCACAAGTCGAGGCGCCGGCACCGCGGCCGATTTCGGTCTAAAGATCGTAGAAACCCTAATAACCAAACCCGCCGCCGACATGATCGCCCAACAAATGCTGTACGACCCCGGTTCAACCTCGTAGGTTGCGGAGCATCCTGCGAGGTTGAACCGGGAAGGTACGCACGCGCCCCTACGAATATTTTTTCTCGTATACACACAAATTCCGTAGG
>Ga0265592_1001198_pt1 | contig 11584 bp, 14 predicted proteins | sample saktaG_7_FD_190141 | JGI IMG/M metagenome (GOLD analysis project Ga0265592, IMG submission 190141) | Saline water microbial communities from Sakinaw Lake, British Columbia, Canada - sak_2010_1_5_120m | ecosystem: Environmental > Aquatic > Non-marine Saline and Alkaline > Saline ... | reverse complement strand
CCCTGCTTGAATATTAAAATTTTCTTGAATTTAAGCTACTATTTTCGCAAAAAGCATTTATCGGGAACTGCTGGGAAATGGAAACGTAGTAAGAAAAACCACTGATGAAAAAAACGACAATGGAACCCCAAATTACTCACCTGGCCAAGGCTGTATTTTCTAGAAAAAATCATCCCTAAAAACTATCCCAAGACTGCGCTATTACTGGGCATATTGTTCGCGTAATTCTTCTTTATAAAACAAAAAAAGCCCGAAAGTAATAACCGCCATGCTTAGCCAGAAAACCCAACTGATTGGCTGATCAAGAAAAGCCCATTGGAACAGAGCGGTAAAAAATGGCACAATACAACCGGCAAATGACAAAAAGGTTGTCGAGTAATACCGCAACATATAACCATACAAATTTTCGCACACGACACCACCAATAAGCGCCAAGACAAACCCATACCCAATAATAAGGGGCCAATTGCTCACCGGAACCGGGTACCAAATTTCAACTAATGGTGAGACGACAAATGCCACAAGTCCAGCGACGAGCATTGATAATCCGTTGAGGACCAATGGCTTATAGCCGTAGTGCAACAATTGTTTAAACAAATTCCAGCCAAACGAAAGTGATATAACCGCTATCAAAAGCGCCAAATCAGCAAGCGATATATGCAGGAATGAAGAAAGAACCTTTTCACCAACACTTTCATGTAAAATTATGGGAATAAAACCAGAAATGCCGATAACTAAACCGAAAAGTTTGCGTCGTGTCAACCGTTCTTTAAATAACAGCCACGCAAAAAAGGCAGTAGCAAAGGGACACAGACGCCACAAAAGTGAAACTTCTGCCGGTAATAAATATTTAAGCGCAAAGCCCTCATTAACAAATGGAATAAAAAAAAGCGTAAGCCCGAGCAAGAAAATTTTTGGTATATCGCGATATCGTAAACGTATCGGCGTGCGACTCACGAGCAGATAACATAAAATAAAGAATGCTCCTAATGTCATGCGTAATCCTATAAAAAATACGGGAGAAGCATGTTGCATAGCAGACGAGCTAAAAATAAAGGTTAACCCGTATAAAGAATACATAATAAGCAATACGAAAAACATGACAAATCTCCCGGTAAAAAAAGAAGATTAAAAAACTACCGCAAATATTCCGGATGCAATTCTTCCTTGTAAAACAAAACAAGACCGAGCGTAATTACGCACATGCTTGCAAAAAACGCCCAGCTGATTGACTGGCCCAAAATAACCCACTGAAAAAGGGCCGTAAAGAAGGGAATAATCCCACCAGCTAACGACAAAAACGTTGTTGTATAATAACGCAACATATATCCATATATATTATAGCAAATAATTCCGCCAATGAGAACCAGCACCGCTGCACATGCCAATACGATTGGCCAATGCGTGACTGGCAATGGATGCCACGCTTCGACAAAAGGTGACACCATAAAAGCCAAAACACTACCAATAAGCATCGCCCAACCATTCAAAACAAGTGGTTTGTACCCCTTCTGCAATAACCGTTTAAAAAGATTCCACGCAAATGCTGAAGAAATTACAATGCAAAACAACGCAAGATCGGCGGTAGAAATATGCAAAAACGAATTCAGCTGCCGCTCGCCAACACTTTCATGCAAAATAATCGGAACAAAACCAAAAACGCCGACAAGAAGCCCAAGAAATTTGATTCGAGTAAGACGCTCACCAAATAAAAACCATGCAAAAAAAGCCGTAACAAACGGACCGAGGCTCCAAATTAACGACACTTTTGCGGGAGAAACGTGCTTAAGCGCAAAATACTCGCCAACATACGGAATAAAAATATGTACGATACCCAGAATTAAAAAGAGCAAAAAATCTTCGCGTTTAATTTTAAAATCACGGCGCCGAAAAATTAAATATCCTAAAATCAAACCTGAAGTAATCCCCATGCGCAAACCAATAAAAAACACGGGCGCAGCATACTGCATTGCCAACGCACCAAAAACAAACGTGAGCCCCAATAGGGCATACATAATAAGTAGTAATATCAACACAAAAGCCCCAAAAGTTTTTAGGCTATTTTGCTATCTGAACATCATGATCAACCAGAAAGATACGCTCAATGGAACGCGCATGTCCCGTCTGTGTATCAATCGTTAAAATTGCCCCATTAAAAACAAATGGATCAGAGTATTCTACTTCAAACTTTATTGGCATTTGCGTTAAAAATCCACGAGTAGCAATTTCCTTTTTGAAACCAATAATACTATTTTGTGCACCAACCATACCGACATCAGATAGGTATGCCGTACCACCGGGCAACACACGCTCATCAGCAGTCTGCACATGCGTATGAGTGCCCAAAACTGCACTAACAGAACCATCAAAAAAGTACGCAAAAGCCTGTTTCTCGGCGGTTGCCTCTGCGTGGAAGTCAACAATAATTATGGAAGTTTGGGACTTCAAAAACGACAAAATTGTTTGCATGCTGCGAAAAGGACAATCAAGATGTTCTTTGAGAAAAACACGTCCCTGCATACTTACTACACCAACGAGAATTCCATTAACAGCAACTACCGCAACACCTTTGCCGGGACAGTCACCGGGATAATTTGCGGGACGCAATAAATCACTTTGAGTCTGAAAATAACTTAGAATAGTATTTTTTGCCCATACATGATTACCACTCGTTACGACCTGTACGCCACAGGATTTAAAAAAGGTCATTAACTCAGGAGTAATACCACGACCATTTTTGGCCGAATTCTCCCCATTGACAATGACCATATCGACGCCATAGTGTTTTTTAAGGCGCGGCAAATATTTAGCCAACACCAAACAACCTGGTTCACCAATAACATCACCAACACACAGTACAACGAGTGTCTCTTTCATAATCTTTCTAACTTTTTTCTGGTGCACTAGCGCGCATACTCGATTGCTCGCTTTTCACGAATTACATTGACCTTAATCTGTCCAGGATAACTCATTTCATCTTCAACACGTTTTGCAATCGTACGTGCCATGGTGCGTGCACTTTCATCATCAACCATGTCCTCTTCAACAATGATACGCACTTCCCGACCAGCTTGCAAAGCGTAGGCTTTTTTGACCCCCGGAAACGACAAAGCAATGTCTTCAAGCTGCTCCAAACGCTTTATGTATGCGGTAAATTGCTCATACCGTGCTCCCGGACGCGAAGCAGATATAGTATCAGCAATAAGCAATATCGGGGCGTACGGGCTCGCAAAACCTACCTCCTCATGGTGAGCCGCAATAGCATTGACAATGCGTGCATCCTCGCCACAACGCTTGGCAATATCAGCACCAAGTTGTGCGTGCGGTCCATCGATTTCGGCGGTTACTGCCTTACCAATATCATGCAATAATCCAGCGCGCGCAGCAATCGCGGTATCAAGTCCAAGCTCAGAGGCAATCATACGCGAAAAATATGCCACTTCCTTACTATGCTGTAGAACGTTTTGCGAATAACTAGTGCGAAAATGCAACTTACCCAATAACGTAACAATCTCTGGCGCCAAGCCCTGGATGTTTAAGTCAAGTACTGCGTTTTTGCCGTACTCCTCGATAATTTCCTCAATTTCTTGCTCACACTGTGCAACAGTTTCCTCAATCCGTGTCGGATTAATGCGCCCATCATTTACCAATGTTTCAAGAGCACGCCGCGCAATTTCGCGACGAATCGGATTAAAACCGGAAATAGTGATAATCTCTGGCGACTCGCCAATAATAAATTCCATACCAGTCGCCATTTCAAGCGCCTTAATATTCCGGCCTTCTTTACCGATAACGCGTCCCTTCAGATCCTCTTTCGGCAAATGAACAACGGCGGAGGTTGCCGAATCAACGATCTCGGGTGTATAGCGCTGCATCGCACCGATAATAATATCACTCACGCGCTCTTTGGCACGTTGGCGAAACTCTTCCTCAATCTTCGTGATCCATTTTTCCTGCGTGTAATAAACTTCGTCTTTTAATTTTTCAAGCAACACGGTCTGTGCCTCAAATTTGGTCATACCGCCAATCTGCTCAAGTTTAACAATCAAGTCTTGATATAATGTTTTAAGTTTATCTTCATTGAGCCGTAATTGATCAGAAGACCGAAGCAACTCGCGTTCTCGCCGTTGCAATTCCAATTTCAATTCATCAAGGCGCAACTCACGCTTCTGTAAATCTTCATCACGGGTAAGAACTTTCTGTTGTAGCCGATCAAAATCTTGCCGTTCACGCTTAATCTCTTCCTCAAACTCCTTGCGACGGCGATAGATTTCATCACGAATTTTGAGCGACGCTTCTCGCCGTTCATTTTCAACTTCACGACTTATCGTGTGAAGCTTTTCTTGTGAATCAGCAAGTACACGTCGCGCACGCGCGAGCTTTTGCTGTGCAAATAACAAAACAACAGCGGAAAGCGCAATAACCGCCCCCCCCACCATATAAATCACATACCATATCATGATCAATCCCTATCCTATCTACCATGCTGTTTAAAAAACAAGTGCGTATCAAAACATTCATACGCACAGACTTTGCAAAATAAGGAAAAACAAGAACGATCACTGATTATTAATCCATCGGCTGAGCACGAAACTCACGATCCATAGCAGCCACAAGGGCTTCTTCTTTATGCTTAATTTCGCTCAACTGCTCTTTCAAATGCTCAGTTTCAAGTGCCGCATGCAGCGCACACAACAACAACATTCGTTGTTTATCTTCAATGCGTCCAATATATTGTTGTACATATCCATTCAACGCAACGGCCGCAGCTTTTAGACACTCCGGTCGCTCATCAGTTACAATCGTAAACGTTTCGCCAAAAATCGTTACTGTCTGTTTATTAACTTGTTCACTCATTGTTCGTGCTCTTGTCCTACAACAGCATCTATGTCACGAATCAAATTATCCACCATTACCTTAGTCAACTCACGTTCATGCTCATCATTCTGTGTGTTCGCAAGTGACAATGTCTCTAGATGTTCAACCTTTTTTTGCAGCGCGCTGTTTTCTTCAATAAGCGCACCATTTTCGGCACGCAATTTATTCACGCGCTCAACCAAGTCTGCGATTTTTTTCTCTAGAATTGCTAAAGCTTCCATAAAATAACTCCCCGTTCAATCTCGTGGGCAGCTTACCCTACTTAGCCACAAAAGATCAAGCATTTTGTGCACGAACGATATCAACTAATTTTTCAAAAACAACCGGTTGCGCTATAGCCAATTGACTTAACATTTTGCGGTCAAGAACAATATTCGCCTTCTTTAACCCGTGTATAAATGCATTATAACTCAAATTAAATGGCCGCACCGCCGCAGAAATCCGCACAATAAACAAGCCACGCATTGAACGTTTTTTTTGCTTACGTCCCTTAAAGGCATATGCCATTGCACGCAATACAGTTTCTTTTGCACGACGGTAAACGTTTTTACGCTGTCCCCAAAAGCCTTTTGCCTGCTTAAACAACCTCTTGTGACGTTTTTTTGTGACAATACCACGTTTTACTCTGGACATCCTAAATTCCCCGCATATTCATCAATAAAAATTTTAACCAGGCAACAATGCTCTAAAATGTCGTTTGTCAGCAACACTAATCTCTGTCGAATGACGCAAATGGCGCTTTCTTTTTGACGTTTTGCTCGCCATTAAATGACGCTTGTACGCGTGACCGCGTTTGACTTCCCCGGATGCAGTTCGCTTAAAACGTTTGCGCGCTGCAGAATGTTTTTTCATTTTAGGCATAGTCCAAATTCCTATTCACTCTTTGTTGCTGTTTTTAAAAAATACACACGCGACCAAAAATGTCCCAATTTTGTTTCTTGCTCATAGCCCGTCATTTCAAGGCCTTTCTCAGCCAAGAAGGCGTTGATTTTGACAAACATCTCTTGCCCATGACTTATTTTCATCGCCAGCTCACGACCGCGAAAAACGAGCGTAAATTTTACCCGATTCCCATCTTGCAAAAAGGCACAGGCTTGGCGCAATTTAGTTTGAAAATCATGCTCATCAATCTTCGGACGCAATTTTACCTCTTTAATCTTGATGACTTTTTGCTTCTTCTTGGCGTCCGCAAGTTTCTTCTTTTTTGCATACAATAATTTGCCAAAGTCAGCGATCTTGGCAATGGGAGCCCCCATGCTACCGGTATCAGCAAGCAACACTAAATCAAGACCGGCATCACGCGCACAACGTAATGCCTCATCACGACTAATTACCCCCAAATTATTACCTTCACTGGTAATTACCTGCAAACGCGGCGCACGGATATATTCGTTAATGCGGTGCACTTCTCTTTGTTCTCTCAATCAATTCCCTCTTTAGTTCCGAATATCTTTCATTTTTTCTAGCACCTGTGTACGTAACTCTTGCGCAATATCAGGATTTTTTTTCAGAAAAACGATTGCCTGTTCGCGTCCTTGTGCAATTTTTTGCTCGTTAAAGGAAAACCATGATCCAGATTTTTCAATGGAGCCGCACAGTAAAGCCGCATCCACAAGATCCAGTTCCTGACTAATTCCTTCATTAAAGAGCAAATCAAGCTCAACACGCTTAAACGGAGGTGCAACCTTATTTTTAGCTACCTTAATTGACACACGATTACCAAAATGTGTATCTTCCTTTTTCAAGCTTGCAATACGACGCACGTCCAAACGGACAGAAGCATAAAACTTGAGTGCATTACCTCCCGTCGTCGTTTCTTTATTTGCAAAAGGCATACTATTGATGGTATGACGAATCTGATTAATAAAAATCAAAACCGTTTTGGATTTGTGCACAATGGGGGTCAACTTACGTAGAGCTTGAGACATCAATCGTGCTTGTAAACCAACATGAGAATCACCCATCTCACCCTCAAGCTCAGCTTTTGGCACCAGAGCTGCGACCGAATCAACAACGATAGCATCAATAGCACCTGAGCGAATAAGCATCTCTGTGATATCAAGTGCCTGTTCGCCAAAATCAGGCTGAGAAATAATGAGCTCACTAATTTTAAGACCCAACCTGGCTGCATGAGCAGAGTCAAGCGCATGTTCAGCATCAATAAATGCACAGATACCACCACGTGCTTGCGCCTGCGCAAGAACATGAAGTGCCATCGTCGTCTTTCCGGATGCTTCTGGGCCATAAATCTCTACAATACGCCCGCGAGGCAATCCTCCCACCCCAATTGCATGGTCGAGAAGAATGGACCCGGTCGTTATCGCCTCAACCTCAGCGCGTGGCGATTGCCCGAGGAGCATAACGGATCCTTTGCCATATTGTTTGTCAATTTGAGCAAACGTTGCTTCAAGTGCCTTCTTCTTTTCAAGTAATACTTCTGCTTGTGTGCTCATCTGCGTGCTCACTTGCCTATCTGGTTAAATATCAGGTTACAGGTTAAAGGACCAATTTTTCATTTACTTTTATTGTAGCAGTTTTACATAAAGACGCAATAAAACCACGGGCAACAAGGGATTGTTGTTCACGCACGGCGGGTGCAGCCAGCTCAGAAAGATGCGTCTGGAAATCTTGTTCATTAAAAGGTTCTATAGCGCTTAGGCACACTGCATAACCAACCTGTTCTCCTAACTGAACAGCCACGCTCCCCGGAACACTCATAGCAAACAACCTTTCAAAGCCATCGCCCATTTTATCTTTAAGCTTTTTTACCTGTTCAGCATTATGTGCAACAAGCTGACCAGTTTGCTCAATGGCGACACCATGCTGGTGAGCAAATTGCTTAAATTGCTCAATCGTAGTAAACGCATCAGCCTCGCGCAAAACTTTTTTAATGGCGCGCGCAGCCTTTTCCTGGTACCAATCGTCAGTTACGCGAGATTTTACCTGTTCAAATGCGGGCTCATATGCCTTATGAATAACAGTAGTAATCACCACCAGGCCATGCTCTCCATCTATTAATGAGCTTACCCCATCTTTGCGTGTAGCAAAAAGTTTTTGTATAACTGGCGCATCTGAGAGTACCACATCAGTAAACACTTGCTTTTTAGCACCTCGTTGGCCTGCAAACGTTGATAACGCCTGTTCTTTATCCTCATGTTGTGCAGTTACTTGTCGCACCATATGCGGAAACGACGTCTTGAATTGCTCCAGCCGTAGAGTCTTAATAATACTATCACGTACCGAATCAAGCGGTTTAAACACTACTGACTTGCGGCCAACACGTTGTAGGATATGAAACCCTTTGCTTGTTTCGATCACCGGAGAAATCGCACCATCAGTTGTCAACCTGAAAGCTGCTTGCTCAAACGGTTGTTCATGGGTACCACGCGAGAAATAATTGAGTAACCCACCTTTTTCGCGCGAAGCATTATCCTGCGAAAATTCCCGCACCTTTTTTTCAAATTGTACTGGATCTTTCAAAAGTTCTTGATACAGCTGATTAATTTTCATTCGTACATCAGCCTTGTCTTTATCAGTAAAACTAAGCAGAATATGTCGCACCTGAATTTGAGCTGGCGTTGCTACATAATCAGTAAGTTTTTTTCGCTCATAATACTTTTTGATTTGATTGTCAGTAACCGTAACACCGTAAGTAGCCGGATCAAAAGTCCAAGCCACCCCACTGCGCCGCTCTGGAACAAGATAACGCTTACTTTTACGATTCTGCGCAGCAAAAAAATCAAGAAGGTCCTGTTGTGAAGGCAACTGTTTTTTCTCGGATTCCAAGAATTTTGCACGCGAAAACGATGCAATCAAAAAAGTATGGGCACTGTACTCACGTACATAATAGTCTTTGAGTACAAAAAGCGGTAAATAAAGTGCACCGGATGTTAATTGCGTGACCAATTCCTCTTTAATGCGCTGCTGTTGTTCACGTTCAAGCTGTGCAAGCGTTTTATGTGTTGTTTGCTGCAGACGCTCCGTATCAATTTTACCATCAGGCAAAAAATATTGCTTTGGCAGTCCTTTGAGCAAATAAAATTGGGCATATGAAGGCGCAACATACAGCGACAACTTGTGAGCAACCGAATCAAGCAGTTTTTGCAAAATTAAACCATTAGTAGCAAGTATTTTTGGATCTTGGTCTAAACCCTGCATTGCCAAAAATTGAGCGGCTTTGTCGCCGAACATACTTTTGAAATATTCAACTTGATGCGTAATTTCTTGTTCACGATTTTGAAATTCGGCAAACCCGGCAGTATAACCATTTACGGAAACTACCCAATTTTGCATTGTACCAACATTAAACCAATCCAAAAGCGTGTTGAAAGAATAAGGGAACACCACAAAAAAACTAATAAAATAAACGATATAACGTAAAAAACGGCCTTGTAAGTGATGACGAAAAAATGAGATCATACTGCACTATCCTTATAAATGGGTATATGTAAATATCTTGACCACAGCGGTATCGTCTTGAGTGTTTCAAGCGCACGCGTTAACTCTTGGCGGCTATCATAACGAGGCGTTACCAACTGGTATAATATGCGCTTTTTCCCTTTAGCAAGCAAGCGACTCGTTTTTTTAATACGTACCACAATATTGACACTCGCTGCCTGCTCCATTAACTGGGTAGCACGTACATAACTTTCAACCGTTGCTGCAATTGCCCAATAACGCCTGTTTTGCGTTGACTCTTCAATACCGGCAGGCTTTTCTATTTCTACTTTTTGTTCGTTGCTTTGAACTTTTACTGGCTCAAGTGCACCATCCGACTCTTCATTCTTTTCACTCACAATGGCAGACTCAGAATCAGTATTCAGTACAAGTAGCTCGCTTTTATGCGCATCCACAAATGAGTAGACGCCATGTCGAACACCTAAAAAATAGCCACCAACAAATGCAAGTAAACCGGTAAATAATACAGCAGCAATGATGACGCTCAGTTCACGAGATGACCGACCACCATTCTTTCCAAAATCATCACCGGAGTTACGGTTTGACACGCTTTAATCCCTTCTTTTCGACCACGTTGCACAGATATTGCACAACATCCTCATAATCAGAATCCGCCGTCACATTGACCCACTCAGTGTATACAGACTCTTTTTGTTCTTCAACTTTTTTCGTAATCATGCGATTAAAAGTCAGCTGACGCTTAGCATAAGCACGTGTTCTTTGCGCAATCCGCAACCGAAGTTGGTCGAACCGGAGTGCATCATCATCTTTTAGAAAATGCACGATATCATCATAGCCAATCAATTTTTTTTTGAGCAAAAAGGTGTGCCACGAAGAAGAAAGACTTGCAACTTCATCAATCCAACCGGCGTCAAGCATGCTCTCAACACGTACATTAATACGACGATATAAATCAGAACGTTCACGATTAATAATAAAAAAAAATGTTGGCCTCAAAAGAGGCAAAAAAGTTGGTTTAAGCGTCGATGGCTTAAGACCATGCGCATGCCACAAATCCAAGGCACGCATAATGCGATAGCGATCTTGTTTACTGATACGAGTTGCGCGTTCTGGATCTAGTAAAAATAACTGTTTCCACAGTTGGATCGCAGAATATTTATCATAGGACTTTTTAGATGTGCACGCATGAGTGCCAACAGGCGGAAAAAAGAATGAATATAAATAGAAACCACTGCCACCCACCAATACTGGAATATTACCATGCGCACATATCTCATCAGCACACACGCGTACGCGCGAGAGAAAATCGACCACGGTAATATTTTTTGGTTCAGAAATAATATCAAACAAGTGATGAACAACCGGAGCATTTTTCCACTCAGGTTTTGCGGTACCAACAGTCAAGGGCACATAAAATTGTCCAACATCTGCATTGATAATTTCGATGGGCATATAACGTGCAAGTGCCAGTGCCACATCGCTCTTGCCCACGCCGGTTGGTCCGCTCAGTATGATCATGACGCTATATCGCCTGCACCGGCTCTTTATGCGGTGCTATATAACCATGAACAAAGAATGAACGAAGTTGAATGACAACCTGATCAAATGCACTCTGTTCAATAATCGCAATTTCTTCAGCCAAAAGTGTCTCAGTCTGTACGAGAAGAGCTCGCTCACCAAAAGACAAATCTTTTATCTGTGATAAACACTGCAAATCACAGTAGACTTTGGAAATTTCAAGAAGATCGCCTTTACGTAACGAGGCTTGGTAACGTTTATTGCGCTTGTTCCAACTACTGGTACCCACGTCCGACTCAAGGTTACCCTGTGTGGAGTCTTCAAACATTTTAAACACGGATGCAACACAACAATGTCCGCTCAATGCGCGCACACCAACAACCACCAAATTATCAACAGGAACGAGAATTGTCATATCTTTGTGAAGAAATTTAAGTTCATAAAAATGCGTTACTTGCAAACCAATGACACGCTCTAAAATTCTACTTACGCGTGCAACACCATACCCGGGATAAACCACGTTTTCGTTGAGAGCAAACATAAACACAGCCCCTCTCCTTAAAAAACATTAGGCCTAGAATATGCTCTCGTTATATTAACTATAACATGATTCTCTGGTTTTGATAGCAGAATCTGACTAATCAGGGTGTAATTAAAAGTGTTAGTCACTACGGTGTCTTAATTTGTTATACATATTTTTAATATTTGCCCTCCACCGTTCGCCCCGAGTGGCACCGTCCTCGGTGTTGTATCGAGGGGTGCAAATCAG
>Ga0265592_1001185_pt1 | contig 11717 bp, 10 predicted proteins | sample saktaG_7_FD_190141 | JGI IMG/M metagenome (GOLD analysis project Ga0265592, IMG submission 190141) | Saline water microbial communities from Sakinaw Lake, British Columbia, Canada - sak_2010_1_5_120m | ecosystem: Environmental > Aquatic > Non-marine Saline and Alkaline > Saline ... | reverse complement strand
TAATGTTGCCTGGTCCGAGAAAAAACGTCGCTGGCAAATTTTAGATCAGCTGATCAATAATGGTTTCAGTTTTTTTATGCTAAAGTTAGCTTATGAGTGGACTTTTTGGCGTTGTTTCTAAACAAAATTGTGCCGAAATTCTATTTTACGGAACGGATTATCACTCGCACCTGGGAGCCGAGCGAGCCGGTTTGGCGATTTTTAATAGTCGGATCAAAAGAAGCATTCACAATATCGGCACTTCGCAATTTAAATCAAAGTTTATTAATGAGTTACCTCAACTAAAGGGTAATTCGGGCATTGGGGTAATTTCTGACCTAGAACCGCAACCGATTGTTATTTCCGCTTCTTTTGGCACCTTTGCTTTAGTTTTTAATGGCCTTTTGGCCAATAAGCGCCAGCTGGTTAGAGAGCTGATGTTGGCGGGAAAAAGCTTTTCGGAGATGTCCAGTGGTCAGATTAATTCTGTTGAGGTGGTGGGAAAATTGATCGCCAGTCAAGACAGCGTTCTTGAGGGGATAAAATATTTTTTTGGGAAAATTTCCGGCTCTGCCTCGTTGTTAATTTTAGCCAAAGAAGGGATTTATGCCGTTCGAGACAGACTGGGCCGAACTCCGCTGGTAATTGCTAAAAAGGGAAGAAGCTTGGCAGTGGCTTCAGAAAATAGCGCTTTTGCCAACCTGGGTTTTTGCCCAGTAAGAGAGCTTTTTCCCGGCGAAACAACCTTATTGACTAAAAGTGGTCTACAAAAAAAGATTCCTGGTCGTAAGAGAGAAAAAATTTGTGCTTTTTTGTGGATTTATAGCGGTTTTCCGGCCTCTTCTTATAATGAGCAATCGGTTGAGTTGGTTCGGGAACGATGTGGGGAAAATCTTGCCAGGATGGATGCTATAAAAGCAGACCTGGTTACCGGGGTGCCTGATTCTGGTATTGCTCACGCCTTAGGTTATGCTAAAGAATCAGGAATTCCCTACCGCCGACCACTAGTAAAATATACGGCCGGTTATGGCCGAAGTTATACTCCCCCTTTGCAGGAAATTAGGGACCAGGTGGCCAAAATGAAATTAATTCCAATTAAGGAGGTAATTGAGGGCAAGCGGATTATTGTTTGTGATGATTCTATTGTTAGGGGCACTCAACTTAAAAACCAAGGCGTTAAAAAGCTTTGGCAAAGTGGCGCCAAGGAGGTTCATGTTAGGATTGCCTGCCCCCCCTTAATGTTCCCTTGTCGTTATTGTTTGTCGACCAGAACGAGAAAGGAGTTGGCAACAAGACGAGCTTTGGCCAAGCTTATTGGTCGAAGAATTACTGACCAGGAAGCCAAAAACTATCTTGGTGATGAGAGCTCTGGTTATCAGCAAATGGTTTCTTTGCTTGGCCAAGAATTGGGAGTAACTTCTCTTAAGTTTCAGACGGTGACCAATATGGTTTCGGCGATTGGTTTGCCTAAAAAAAGGCTTTGTTTAGAATGTTGGCTGGGGAAGAGAAACAATGAATAAATTGTTAGTGGTTTGTGGCCCGACGGCAATTGGAAAGACTGCCTTGGCGATTAAATTAGCCAAAAGGTTTGCTGGGGAATTAGTTAATGCCGATTCTCGGCAGGTTTATCGGGGTATGGATATTGGCACCGGCAAGGACTTGCCAGCAAGTTCAAAATTCAAAGTTCAAAGCTCAAAGTTAGGAATAAAGAGGGAAGAATATCAAGTTGGTTATTATTTAATTTCCGGAGTGCCGATTTGGTTGTTGGATGTAGTTTGGCCGGATTATCGATTTAGTGTGGCCGATTATATTAGGGTTGCCACTCCAGTAGTAAAGGATATTTGGCAAAGAAAGAAATTACCCATTCTAGTGGGAGGAACCGGTTTTTATCTTCAGGGGCTATTAGAAGGAGTTGGCACTGCTGGCATTGTTCCCGATTGGTCTTTGCGTAATAGATTGGAAAAGTTAACCGTGGCCCAACTTCAAGAACAAGCCGGAAGAATAAGCCCTGATCGGTTCAATAGAATGAATCAGTCTGATCAACACAACCCAAGACGGCTAATCCGGGCAGTTGAAGTTGCCAGCATTGGCAAAGAGAATAGCGAATTTGAAAAGGCTTGTGGCTTGAGTTTGCTAAAAGAACAAGTTTTGTGGCTAGGCTTAACAGCACCCCTTGAAAGTTTAGACCAAAAAATTACCCAAAGAGTTGAGAAACGCCTTGAATTAGGCTTAAAAGAAGAAATAGAAAAACTTTTAAAACGATTTGATTTTGATCATAGTGTTTTAGGAGAAACAATTGCCTATCGGCAATGGCGGGAATATTTTCAAGCCCCTCTTGTCCAAAGAAATCAGATTCTTGCCGATGTTGTTGGTCGATGGGAGAGGGCCGAGCGGCAATATGCCCGGCGCCAAATAACCTGGTTTAAGAAAAATAAGCAGATTAATTGGTTTTCTGTTGAAAAAATGAACCGGCTGTCAGCGGTAGTCAAAGAGGTTAATCGGTGGTATATTAGAAAGTGATGATCAGAAAGGTAGAGGTTTCCCACAAAACATTCTTTTTTATTTTAGCAGTTTTGTTTTTGCTGGGCTTTGCTTATTTGATTCGAGATGTTATTCTTCTTTTTTATGTCGGCTTATTATTAATGCTGGCTTTGGGCCCGGGGGTTAACAAGCTTGAGAGTTGGAAAGTGCCGAGGGCTTTGGCGGTTTTGTTAAATTATTTAGCCTTTTTTGGCTTGGTAATCCTGGCTTTATTTCTTTTAGCTGGTCCCCTATTGCAACAAAGCGGTTTATTGTTACAGCAAATTATTAAATTGGTTGAAAAAACCGGGACCGGTGATTGGTTGTCGAAAGCACTTCAAGACCCGCTAAAAAATATTCTGCCCCTTTCCGGCAATATTTTTCGGATTACTCAAACAATTTTTAATAACCTAGTTCAGGTTTTCTTGGTTTTGGTAATTAGTTTTTATTTAATTTTAGATCGAAAAAAAATACCTACTCGCTTAGAGCAATTTTTTGGCAAGCAGAAAATAAGAAGGGCAGAATTAATTATTAGAAAGGCGGAGAAGGCGGTTGGTCATTGGCTTTGGGGCAAGCTTTTATTAATGGCAATTGTGGCAGGGTTGACCTATTTGGCTTTGTTATTATTGCGCCTTCCCTATGCTTTGCCGTTAGCCTTTTTGGCTGGCTTATTAGAAATTTTACCTAATATCGGACCAGTTTTGGCGGCGATTCCGGCGATCATGATTGGTTTTGCCATTAACCCCCTGATGGGTGTTTTAACGGCGCTGGCTTTTTTTATTATCCAACAATTAGAAAGCGGCCTGATAACCCCCAAAGTGATGCAGGGAATAACGGGGATTAATCCGATTATTACCTTGTTGGGACTGTTGGTTGGTTTTCGTTTGGCTGGGGCTGTTGGAGCGGTTTTTGCTCTGCCAACAATTTTAATTATTAAGGTTATTCTTAAGGAAACAGTTTTTCCCCGAATTAAAAGCATAAACTAGAATTTTTGCCCCCTTTTTGTTATAATATTTTTGCCCTTAAAAGAAGGATGGATACCCCGCCCAAAACAGCGGGGAGGAAAGTCCAGGCAACAGGAAGCCCGGTGCCCCAATTAAGGTTTGGGGGACTCTGCCCGTTTTTGGGCGGGGGACAGTTAGAGCCACAGAGACGAGTTCCGCTTTTTCTAAATGAAAAAGTGGGAGTGAAACGGTCGCCAAAGGCGACACGTCCGCCTTTGGCGGGCGGGGCAATCCTCCCGGTTGCAATCCCAAAAAAAGATGGCCGCTTCCGCCATAATCTTTGAGTGGGGAGCTTAAAAGATAGATTTCCATCGCAAAACAGAACCTGGCTTACTCTCTTTTAGGGGCTTTTTTATTTCAAGATAGGTGAAAACCACAGTAGAATTAATTTTCGAATTTTTCAACCGACCAATTTTTCAGTGAATTATTCAATTTATTAATTTTCAATAAAAATATAAATATAATTGGCAATTGAATTATTAGGAAATTCATTGTGAATTGAAAATTGTAAATTGGTAAATTCTATCTTATCTTAAGATAAGATAGAATCATCGGCTCTGCCTGTGGGAATCTATTTTTGCTTATTTTGCACCCGGTGAGGTACCGGGGATTAAAAACTTTCTTCTTGACGGCGGAACTTTTTTTGAAGTAAGCTGTTTTTATGTTGGCTAGAGTGTCTTCGGCGGCAATTTTAGGACTAGAAGCGGTAGGGGTTGATATTGAGGTTGATGTTTCCAATCAGGGATTACCTAGTTTTACTGTGGTGGGCTTGGCTGATAAGGCAGTCGAAGAGGCCAGAGAAAGGGTGAGAAGTGCAATTAAAAACTCCGGTTTTGATTTTCCCGGACACAAGACAATTATTAATTTAGCCCCAGCTGATATTCCTAAAGTGGGGACATTTTATGATTTGCCCATTGCCTTGGGAATATTAAAAGCTTCTGGTCAATTAAAAGAACCCCTGGAGGGATTATTTTTGGGAGAACTATCACTAAATGGTGATCTCCGCCGAGTTAATGGCTGTTTATCGGCGGCTCTTTATGCTCGAAAAACAAAGATAAAGCAGGTTTTTATTCCTTGGAATAACTCTAATGAAGCGGCAATTATCAGGGGTTTGAATATTTTTCCAGCCCGAAACTTAAAAGAAATATTACTTCATTTTAATAAAGTTAAATCAATTACCCTCTTAAAATTTAATGAGGAACTATTGTTGTCCCAGAAAGAAATAGAATTAGATTTTTGCGATATTAATGGCCAAAATCAGGCTAAAAGAGCTCTTGAGATTGCCTCGGCCGGAGGGCATAATTTGTTTTTTTTCGGTCCACCGGGATCAGGCAAAACCTTGTTGGCTCGAGCCTTGCCGGGAATTATGCCGGCCATGACTGAGGAAGAAGCCTTAGAGGTCACGAAAATTTATTCTGTTTCCGGTAATTTAAATGGTAATTTGATTAATCAGCGCCCTTTTAGAAGCCCCCACCACAGTGTTTCGCGAGCTGGTTTAATTGGCGGGGGTAGTTTTCCTCTGCCGGGAGAAGTGTCTTTGGCTCATCGAGGAACGCTGTTTTTGGACGAACTGCCCGAGTTTCCTCGTCATGTTTTGGAGGCCCTAAGGCAGCCAATGGAAGACGGCTTTGTCACTATTGCTCGATCTCGAGGCCGATTTTCTTATCCGGCCCAATTTAATTTAGTAGCCGCTTCTAATCCTTGTCCCTGCGGTTTTTATGGTGATACTAAAAAAGCTTGTCGTTGTTCTCCGGCCGAGATTAGTCGTTATCAGAAGCGCTTATCGGGCCCGCTAATGGACCGGATTGATATTTATGTTGAGGTGCCGGCGGTACCACCGGTAAAGCTAACCCAGAAAGTAACCGGTAAAACTTCGGCCCAAATTAGGATTGGTGTAGAGAAGGCCAGGAACAAACAACGCCAGCGCTTTTTGGGGACCCGATTAAGTTGTAATGCCGAAATGGGCAGTCGGGAGGTAAAGAAATATTGTCAAATGGATAATCAATCTTGGCGGATGTTGGTCAAGGCTTCAGAAAACTTGGCCCTTTCGGCACGAGGGTTTTATCGGACCATTAAAGTGGCTCAAACCATTGCTGATTTATCTGGTGAGGGCAAAATCAGTCAAGATCGCTTGGCCGAGGCCCTGAGTTTTCGTTCCCAAGATTTTTGTTATGTTTAGGTTAAAAAATTGATGAAGGACTTTTTTGATAGAAAAAGAACCGGCCGGTTATTGGTCTTAGTCTTAATTTTGCTAACATCTCTGGTTATTAAAAAAAATTTTTTTGATCAGAGTAATGTTCTTTTTAACTTGACTGGAGAAAAAATAGCCCCGCCTGAAGAGGTTCCCGACAAAGTAATCGCTAAGGTTAGAATTCTTTTTGGTGGTGACCTGATGTTTGATCGTCATATCCGCCTTTTTGCCAAAGAAAAGGGCTATAATTTTATTTTTGCCGATCTAAAGGAGTTGTTTTTTAGTTACGATTTAGTGATGGCTAATTTAGAAGGACCAATTACCGATAATCCCTCGGTTAGCCTGGGTACCGTACCGGGAACACCCAAAAACTTTATTTTCACTTTTGACCCGGAAGTGGCTTCGGTATTAGCCAACAATAATATTGGCGTGGTTTGTTTGGGCAATAACCATATTTTAAATTTTGGTCAAGTTGGCTTGGAGTCTACCAAGCAGTATTTATCTGGGGCGGGGGTGGATTTTTTTGGTTTTACCGGCGATGACGAAAATAGGACCTTGGTTAAAAAAATTGGCTCTTTGAATTTTGGTTTTGTAAATTACAACCAGTTTCACGAAGGAGGGTTATTGGCGGTCCAAGAAGATATTGCCTCTTTAAAAGAAAGAGTGGATTGGCTAATTCTTTACGCTCATTGGGGTCATGAGTATCAGCCTCGGGTCGGTACGACCATTGAAAAATTAGCCAGGGATTTTATTGATCAGGGGGTAGATTTAATTATTGGCTCTCACCCACACGTGGTTCAACAAAAGGAAGTTTATCAAAACAAGATTATTTATTATTCCCTCGGCAATTTCGTTTTTGATCAATATTTTTCTCCTGAAGTGACCAAGGGGCTTCTGGTGGGAGTAGAAATTAATGAGCAAACGGGAGCAATCGGTATTAGAGAGTGGCCAATTGTTATGCTCTCAGGAGGAGAAACCATTCTTGATCAGACTAACAACTAGGGTCTTTAAAATTAACCCCAAAACACCAAAAAACCCACCTGTTTTGATTATTGAATGTCTTCAAACACAAAAAACAAGTGAGTTGTTTTGGGTTGTTTTAGAAAGAAACAACTTTCCTTTATGAACCGTTTATGCCATGGGCAAAACCCGGTACATACCGGTACCGCAATTTGGACACTTGGTCTTAGCGGCCCGACGACCGTTTTTCCAAGTAACGGTTTCGTAGTTGTCAACTTCTTTCTTTTCGCGACACTTGACGCAATAAAAGGTCATTCTTGTCACCCCCTTCTGGGCAGATTGATAAAATTTTAAACTAACTGCCAAAAGTTATTCTTATTTCAGCTGCCAGTATAGCATAAGCTGAAAAGTAAGGACAATTAAAGCTAAAACAACGCTTTTAATTAAATCTTTTTTTACCCAGGAAACGCTATCTTGGGAAGAATCATTAGGCTGGTTGGAGGAAGTTTTTTGTAGAACAAAATAGCCTTTTTTTCTCAAGTCTCTGGCCTGTTTTTCTTTCTTTGTCTTTTTGACCATTAGCCTTATCTTAGCCTAAACAAAGCTGATTTGCAAGAGAAACTAAAAAGCCTAAAAATCCAAAATGACAAAGTTTTAGCCTTGAGCTTGTTATTTCAAGATAGGTGAAAACCACGGCTTATAGCCGTGGATGGAACCGATATCAATAGCTCACCCGCCTGTGGCGGGTGAACAGGGCGAAACGCGAGAACCACGGGCTTTGCCCGTGGGAATCTATTATTTGTTAGGTTGACATTATTGCCTTAAGAAAGCTATTATAAAAATTAAAGGAAATGTTTGGAAATAATTTTTTGTCCGGTCCAAATACGATTTGGTTGATAGTTTTTTTTTGGTTGTCAACAATAACTATTTTCTTAATCTTGGCGATTCGACGCTATCAGAAATTGACCAGGGGGGTTAAATCGGGTAGCCTAGATAAGATTATTCAAAAGTTACTTGCCGATCAGGAAAAAAGCCAAAAGGAGATTGCCCTAGGTCGAGGAGAGATTGTTCTTGTAAAAGATAAGGCTAAGAATTATTTCCAGAAAATGGCTCTGGTTAGGTATAATCCATTTAATCAAACCGGAGGAAACCAAAGCTTTTCTTTGGCCTTGTTAGACGAAGAAAACAATGGTATAGTTATTTCTAGTTTCCATAGTCGGGAAGGAACTAGGCTTTATGCTAAAACCGTTAGTCTCGGAAAGACGGATGACTCTTTTTCTAAAGAAGAAAAGGCCGCGATTAAAGAAGCAATTAAAAATAGGTAATAATGAACAAGTCAAAGAAGCTTCTCATTGCTGGTGGAGTAACGTTATATTTGGCAGTTACTGGTCTTTCTTGGGCAGTTTTTGGTTATTTTAATCAGGAATCGGTTGTTATTGCTCCCACCGGTCGAGATGGTCAAAATATTACGGAGGCTCTAGGCCCCAAAGATCAAGAGTGTCCCATTAATGGGGCCTATTTTACCAAAACCGAAAGAGATATTTGGCAGACCCGTCGGCCGTTAACGATCACTGTTGAGAACCATACCGAGTCTCGTCCTCAATCGGGCCTGTCTCGGGCCGATGTTGTTTATGAAGCGGTAGCCGAAGGAGGAATTACTCGCCTTTTGGGAATTTTTTATTGTGGAGCGGCTCTTACCAGTGAGCAAAAATATGATATTGGCCCGGTTCGTTCCGCCCGGACTTATTTTCTTGATTGGGTTTCAGAATATGGGGATTATCCGCTTTATACTCATGTTGGCGGTGCTGGTGAGTGCGGTGATCCCACTGTTCATGAGGAAGCCAAGGCTCTTTGTCAGATTCGCCAATACGGCTGGATGAACGAGGGTACCTGGAGTGATTTGAATCAGTTTTCTCTTTCTTATAAGGAATGCCGACGAGATACTCGACTAGGGGCCAATGTTGCTACGGAACATACCATGTATTGCGATACGGTGGCTCTTTGGGAAAAGGCGGCCGATCGGGGCTTGACGGCAAAAACTATGGTATCTGGTAACGATTGGGATAAAAATTTTCGCCCCTGGCTTTTTAAAGAAGAAGCAAAATTAGCTGATCGAGGCGAAATTGACCAGATTGAAGTTTATTTTTGGAAAAATCAGCCCAGTTATGATGTTGTTTGGCAGTATGATAAAGAGACTAATAGTTATCAGCGAACCAATGGGGGCGTTGTCCATAAAGACTTTGTTACTGATGAGGCTTTGTTGGCCAAAACAGTTATTGTTCAGTTAACCAGAGAGCGAGGTCCGGTTGGTGATAAAAAACATCTTCTTTACGACACCGTTGGGGAAGGGCAATTGTTTGTTTTTCAGGATGGACAAGTTGAGAAAGGAACTTGGGAAAAAGATTCCCAAACTAGCCGAACCAGATTCTTTGATAGCTCTGATGCTGAGATTCGCTTGAATCGAGGACTGGCTTGGATTCAGATTATTCCGGCCGGCAACGTAATCGAATTTTAATTTTATGCTTCGCCACCTTTTTGTTTCTAAAGTAAGAGTTAAACTGCTCCAGGTTTTTTTTGCTCAGCCCGATAAACCTTGTTATGGTCGGCAGTTATCCCGTCGTTTAGGAGAACAGATTAATGCCATTCGTCGAGAGCTGGAAAATTTACAAGGGGTAGGGTTATTAAAAAGCGAGAAAAGAGGCAATAGAATTTATTTTTATCTGAACAAAGATTTTATTCATTACGAGGCGCTATTGTTATTGGTATTAAAGACGACCGATTTAGGCCGGGCGATTATTAAGAATCAGTCTCGTTTGGGTAAAATAAAGTGGGTTTTCTTTTCCAAAAATTTTGCTCAACATCTGCCGGTCGATAAGGAAGAAATTGATATGTTCTTTGTTGGTGAAGTAATTATGCCTGAATTGTCGGCTTTGGTGGCTCAAGAAGAAAAGAAGAGAGAGCGAGAAATAAATTATTCAGTGATGGATGAGGCTGAATTTCGCTTTCGCTATTCAGGCAAAGACCCCTTTTTAACCAGCCTGCTAATGGCACCTCGGCTTACCATCTTGGGTGGTGAAAGCAACCTTTTAAGTTAAACATTTTTCAAGATGAAACCAATTAAAGTTTTTATTGTTATTCTTTTTTTGGTCATTTTTTTTCTTTATATTAACCTGCCCAATCAAATTTCCCTTTCGACTAATATTTTTAATCAACCAATTGAGGGTCAAATTAATATTCCCCATCCCACCATTTTTTTAATGGGAACACAAATTCCCACTTCTTATCCCCTGCATTTGGGTTTGGATTTGGCCGGTGGCAGCCATTTGGTTTTTGAGGCTCAAAGCCAAGATGTATCGGCAGAAGAAAGGGGTCGCCTAACGGAGTCATTAACAGAAAACATTAGACGAAGAATTGATATTTATGGTGTTTCGGAGAGCTTGGTTCAATCGGCTTGGGAAAACGACACCTTAAGAATTATTGTTGAACTACCGGGAGTAGAAGACACTGACGAGGCAATTGCCCTGGTTGGTCAAACTGCCCAATTGGACTTTCGTCGTCAAGTTGATGAGGCTTCGGCTTCGGCAGGATTTGTTACCACCGATTTAACGGGGGCCGATTTAAAATCCTCGGGTGTTGATTTTAATCCTAATACCAATCAGCCGGTCGTTACTTTGGAGTTTACCGATCAGGGTAGGGAAAAATTTGCTCAAATTACCGAAGCGGTTCAAGGCCAAATTTTGGCGATTTTTTTAGATGAGGTTCCTTTGTCATTTCCGGTCGTTGAAGAACCAATTACCCAGGGTCAGGCTCTAATTAGTGGCCAATTTAGCCTTGATGAAGCCAAAAAATTATCAGCCCAGCTTAATGCCGGGGCGCTACCGGTTTCCTTGGAACTGGTTAGTCAAAAAACGGTTGAGGCCAGCTTGGGCGATCAATCGATTCGAAAAAGCATCATGGCTGGTTTGGTTGGTCTAGCGGCGGTAATGATTTTTATTTTAGCCTTTTATGGGCCTTTGGGATTATTGGCCTGTTTTTCCTTATTCGCTTATGCTTTGGTTTCTTTTTTCTTATATCGGATAATTCCTATTACTCTTACCCTGCCCGGAATTGCTGGTTTTGTGCTGTCGGTAGGAATGGCGGTTGACTCTAATATTGTTATTTTTGAAAGATTAAGGGCCGAACTTCGAACCGGCAAAAGCTATCAGGTGGCCCGGGAAGTGGCTTTTGGCAAGGCCTGGGATTCAATTAAAGATGCTAATATCTGCACCCTAATCGCCGGTTTTGTTTTGTTTAATCCTTTTGATTGGTCGTTTTTACCTTTAGCCGGTATGATTAGGGGCTTTGCTCTAACTCTGAGTTTGGGGGTGGTAGTTTCTTTATTTACCGGGATCATTGTTACTAGGAATTTAATGAGGGTGTTTAGCAAGTAATTTCTAATTCTTAATTTCTAATTTCTATTCAATTTTTATTGTCTAAATTTTTTAAAATTAAATCATTAGAAATTCATTTAAAATTAAGAATTAAAAATTTGAAATTAAACTTATGAACTTTATTAAATATCGTTTTATCAGTTTTATTTTATCGGGTTTACTAATTTTAACTTCAATTTACGGCCTGATTCGTTTTGGTTTAGTTTTGGGGGTTGATTTTACCGGTGGCTCTCTAGTGGAGGTCTTGCCGGGTCAAAAACAAGGCCGAGAACAGCTTGAAGAAGACCTGGGAGGGATCGGTTTGGCGGTTAGCCAAATTCAACAAACAGGCAGCGGCAGCCTATTAATTCGTTTTGAGGGTGGCTGGGAGGAAAAAGATCGGCTAGTTGATTTTTTTCAAGATCGGGGCGGGCAGATTTTGCGTGATGAGACGGTTGGACCAACCTTTGGTCAGGAGCTATTTAAAAAAGCCCTCTTGGCCATTGGCTTGACCATTATTTTAATTCTTATTTTTATTGCTTGGCGCTTTGGTGATTTAAATTTTGGGGTAGTGGCAGTAACAGCCATGATCTATGATAACTTAATTCTTTTAGGGGCTTTTTCTTTTTTGGATCGATTTTTATCGGCTCCGAT
>Ga0265592_1001184_pt1 | contig 11722 bp, 14 predicted proteins | sample saktaG_7_FD_190141 | JGI IMG/M metagenome (GOLD analysis project Ga0265592, IMG submission 190141) | Saline water microbial communities from Sakinaw Lake, British Columbia, Canada - sak_2010_1_5_120m | ecosystem: Environmental > Aquatic > Non-marine Saline and Alkaline > Saline ... | reverse complement strand
TCATGCCATTGCTCAAGTTCAAAAAAGAGGCGGTTTAGCCGCTTTTATTGATGCGGAACACGCTTTAGACCCGGAGTACGCTAAGAAAATTGGGGTCAAGGTTAATGATTTATTTATTTCCCAGCCTGATACCGGCGAGCAGGCCTTGGAAATTTTAGAAAGTTTAGTTAAGTCAGGCGCCGTTGATTTGGTGGTTGTTGATTCGGTGGCGGCTTTAACGCCACGGGTGGAAATTGAAGGGGAAATGGGTCAGCAGCATATTGGCTTGCAAGCCCGTTTGATGAGTCAAGCGCTTCGAAAGTTAACCGCCATTACTGCTAAGAGTGAGACAACGATTGTTTTTATTAATCAGATTAGGATGAAAATAGGGGTGATGTTTGGCAATCCCGAAGATACGCCGGGGGGCAAGGCCTTGAAATTTTATTCGTCCGTTCGACTGGAACTGCGCCGGGCGGCTAAAATTCAGCAAGGTGACCAGATTATCGGCAATAGAATAAAGGCCAAGGTAGTTAAGAATAAAGTGGCGCCGCCTTTTCAACAGGCCGAGTTTGATATTTTTTGGAACGAGGGGATTTCTCGTTTGGCTGATATTATAAATACCGGCTTAAAATTTGGCGTGGTTAGCCGTAAGGGTGCCTGGTTTAATTACGGAGAAGAAAGGCTTGGTCAGGGTTTGGAGGGGGCGAAGACCCATTTAAAAGAAAATCCCCGTTTAGTTACGGAGATTGTTAAGGGGATAAAAAAAGCAGTTCAGGAACAGGGATAATTTTTTAGATTCTTGAAGAACTTTATTATCTTAGGGATAGTCCCTAAAGTCTCAGAATTCCTCAATTTTTTATTTAGCGGTAAATGGCAAAAGCCCCATAATGCGGGCTCTTTTTATTGCCTTGGCTAATTTTCTTTGGTGTTTAGCGCAAGTGCCGGTTCGCTTGGGCGGCAGTATTTTTGCCTGACCAGAAAGAAACCGATGAAGCAGTTCAATGTCCTGATAGTCAATTTCTTGAATTTTTTGCTGACAAAAAAAACAATTTTTCATAAGAATCAAGGGACAGTCCTTTAGATACAGTCCTTGAATCAAGGCCCGTATCTAAAGGACTGTCCCCGAGCAGAATTTTTAAAAGGGGATATTCTTTACATCAACTTCTTCTTTAGTTTCTGTTTCTTTTTCGTTAGAGATGGATTCGTCTTTAGTCGGACTTGCGGAGTTTTCATCTCTAGTTTCTATTAGTTCTTCTGCTTCAATAATCGGGATTTCTTCTTGAGAAATAGGAGTTGGTTCTGCTTGGTCTGGGGTTTCGGCTGGAGTAGTTGGGCCAGATGAACCAGCGCCGCCTAGGCGAGGACCCATTTGCATAAATTCCATAATTATTTCTGTCCGGTATCTTTTTATTCCATCTTGACCTTGCCAATTGTTGGTTTGCAGACGTCCTTCTAATAAGACAGGCATACCTTTTTTTAAATACCGAGAACAAATATCAGCCCATTTACCAAAAGCAACGATGTTATGAAATTCAGTGCTTTGCTGTTTATTGCCTTCTCTATCAGTATAGTGTCGGTTGCTGGCTACGCCAAAAGAGGCAACTGATTGACCAGAGGGCAAGCTCCTAATTTCCGGGTCGCGAGTTAAATTACCGGCAATAATAGCTTTATTGAAATTCATAAAGTATATAGTGTTATCCTGAGTGAAATGAAAGATCTTGTAGAATAAGATTTCTATTACACGATTCTTCAGTAACGTTCAGAATAACAATAGATAATAATAGTTATTTATTCATTTAATATTTCTTCTAATTTTTTATCCAATTCTTCTATTTTGACTTTTTCTCTGCCAGAGGCAGTCCCGCCTTTAACAGATTTTTTTATAGGAGGTGTTTTATCTTGGATTGTTTTTTTGAAAAGAGGGATTTCTTCGGCCACCAATGGTTCTATTCGGTCAACTATTTTATGGTTAATCGCTTCTTGAATTGGCTTAGGTTTTGTTTTTTTCTTGGTGATAATAAAATGACGGAGGATATCCTTTTCTAAATTTATTTGTTGGCTAAGTTGGTTAATCAGCTGGCCGGCCAAAATAAAATTAAGATTAAAATAAAAAGCCTGGTGATGTTTTTTAAGAGGATAAGCTAAGTTTCTCTTGAAGCCGGGAGAGAAGTTTTCTTTTTCAGAAAGAGAACCGCCTTTTTCAATAATCCATTTTTTGATCTTTTGGCTGATTTCTTCTAAATTTTTTTGCTCCAGCAGAGGAGAAAGTAAATAAGTCAATTGATATGTTTTGTTTTCTTCGGTCATAAAAATAGGGTAGCAGAGAAAACGAGGAAGGTCAAGTCAATTATTTCAGAGACAATCCTTCTGATACAGTCTTTGTAAGGGGACTGTCCCCGAGTAACTATATCTTAAACTCAATAACGTCTCCATTTTGGACGACATATTCTTTTCCTTCAATGCGGAGGATGCCTTTTTCTCGGGCAAATGACCAGCCCTTGGCTTCAACTAATTTCTGCCAGTTAATCACTTCCGCCCGAATAAACTTTTCTTCAAAGTCACTATGGACCACGCCGCCGGCTTGAGGGACTTTTAAGCCATTTTTTAAAGTCCAAGCTCTTGTTTCCTGACCACCAGTGATAGTATAAAAAATAATTAAATCTAGGGTCTGATAGCAGGCCTTAATTAACTGGTCTAATTGAGAGGGGTCTAACTCTAATTCTTTTTGTTCTGCTTCGGACAATTCACTTGTATCCGATTCTAATTTAAGGTCAAGAGTTATTTCCTGACTCGGAGTTTTTTCTTGAGAACCGCTGACATTAAAAACATAAATAACTGGTTTAGCGGTTAAAAGGCCTAATTCCTTAATTAAGGATTGATTAATCATTATCTCTGGTTGGCTAATGAGCATTTTTTCTTGATTCAATATTTCTTTCATTTTATTCAATATTTCCAATTCCTCAACTGATTTTTTGTCATTGGCCTTGGCTTGTTTTCTAACTTTTTCTAAGTGTTTATCAACCGTTTCTAAATCTTTCATTATCAGTTCGGTGTTAATAATTTCAATATCGCGTTTGGGGTCAGGTTGTCCTTCAACATGAGTAATTTTTTCATTTTTAAAAACTCTAATTACCTGGCAAATAGCGTCAACTTCTCGGATACGGGCTAAAAATTGATTGCCCAGACCTTCGCCTTGATGGGCATTTTTAACCAAGCCAGCAATATCAACAAATTCAATGACCGTGGGAGTAATTTTTTTTGGTTTGACCACGGCGGCAATTTTTTCTAAATGTTCGTCAGGCACGGCCACCACTCCCACATTGGGGTCAATGGTGCAAAAAGGATAATTAGAAATATCCACTGCTTGTTTAGTCAGCGCTTTAAAAAGAGTTGATTTGCCGACATTAGGCAAGCCGACAATGCCTACGGAAAAACTCATACGGCTTTAATTATAGCAAAAACAAGGAAAAAGAAAAGGATAAGCTTTTGGCTCATCCTTTTTTTATTAGACATTATTCTTTTTCTTTTTTTTCTTTTTATTGCTTTTATTGCCTAGATTGTTCAAGTCTTTTTCAATTATCTTGGTTCTTCCAGATATTATTTTAGCACTTCTACTTATCTCCCTTAAAATCCCTTTCATTTCTGCTTTCATTTCTGCTTTAGAGAGAGCATCAAGGTTTTGTAGCTTTTTTTCACACAATTCATAAATTCGTCTAGCAAAACCGCCTAAGATTGTGGAACTGTTTCTAAAAGGATCACAGAAAATATTAGAAATTTGTTCATCTCTTCCGGCCAGTAAAATTATTTCCTTCAAAAAAGAGATTTCTTTTAGAGTAAAGTCGGCTAACTTTAACTTTTTTCTCTTCGTACTTATCTTTCTTTCAAGGATTTCTTCTAATTCTATTTTTGTTCTAAAGAGCGTTCTTGAAGAAGTCAGGATCTCTCTGATTATTTCATCAAATGCTTTTAGCTTTTGTCGGGATTTTATTTCTTCCTCTCTCCTTGTCCTGTCTATTGCTTGCTTTAACTCTTTTTGCGGAATCATTATCAACCTCCTTTCTTTTCTGATAAATTGTTTAAGAACTATTATCAAGGATACATTTTAAGACTATCCTTAATTGATTAATTTTGTATTCGGATGTCCTCTGAAAAATTCCTGACCGGTCATTAATTTTTTGCCGGCTGGTTGGACAATTTCTAAAAATAAAAAACCCTTCTTAGTGGGAAGAGTTGCTTCTTGTTTTTTATCAACAGCTTTAGCTTTGAGAATCTTTATTCTTTTTCCGTTAAAGTCAGTCCAGGCGCCAGGCCAGGGATAGAAAGCTCTGATTTTTCTGGCAATTACTTGGGCGCTTTGTTGCCAATCAATCTGGCCATCTTGCCGAGTTAATATTTTAGTGTAGCTGGTTCGGCCTTCGTTTTGTGGTTGCGGTTTAATTTTGTTTTGAAGATATTGCGGGAGAATTTCTATTAAAAAATTGGCAGCTAATTGAGATAATTTTTTTTCTAAAGTCTGATAATTTTCATCAGAAGCGATAGTCATATTTTTTTGTCCAATAATTGGCCCATGGTCAATTATTTCGTCCATCAACATAATGGTAATACCGGTTTCTGGCTCACCATTTAAAATAGCGGTTTGAATAGGCGAGGGACCGCGATATTTAGGCAAAAGAGAAGGATGGAGATTAAGACAACCAAATTTAGGAATTCCTAAAATATCTTTAGGAATTATTTTACCATAAGCAGCTAAAACAATCAAATCTGGTTTGAGTTTTGATATTTCTAAGGTGATCTCAGCTATTTTTTCTGGCTGGAAAAAAGGTAACTTGTATTTTAAAGCGATTTGTTTAATTGGCGAAGGAGTGATTTCCTGTTGTCGACCGGTCGGCTTATCCGGAGCAGTGATTACTTTAATTATATTATACTTTTTTTTGATTAAGTTTTCTAAAGGAAGTACGGCAAATTGCGAAGTGCCAATGAAAATAATTTTAGGATAGTTCATAATTGATATTTATCAGGGACAGTCCCTAGATTACAGTCCTTTATCAACAATCAAAACACCGCTTAAATGGTCAATTTCATGTTGGATAATACGGGCTAAAAGACCTTTAGCTTTTATTTTAACTGGCTGACCATTAAGAGCGAGCCCTTGAACAATTGTTTTAACTGATCGGGCGACTGGTACGGAAAGATTAGGCAAACTTAAACAGCCTTCTTCTATTATTTCTTTTTTACGAGAAGTTTTTTTTATTTGAGGATTGATTAAAACTAAAGCTTCTTTATTAGGTTCCGGCTTAGCAATAATTATCTGAAGCAATTGGCCAACTTGAGGAGCTGCCAAACCAACTCCCTGATTGGCTTCCATGGTTTCAATCATATCCAAAACCAACTGCTTGATTTGAGCAGTTATTTCCTTGACCTCTTTAGCTTCTTGTTTTAGAATAGGATTATCTTGACCTGTTTGAATAGGTAGAATCATTGTTTAGTCCTTTGAAAATAAGGGGGTGAAGAGGTGGCTTGGTATTGACCGCTTTTATTTTTAACTTGGCTTAGATCTATTTTCTGATTATTGAATCGTTAATTAAAAGAAAGAAGGGGATGAGGGAGATGAGAAAATCTTTATCAGCTCAGCCTCTGCGGATAAGTTTCGTGGGGGGCTTTTTTTATTTAACCATCCGCCATTCAATATCTGATTCCTGGCCGACAAATTCCTTCCATTCTTCATCTTGGCTAATCACATACCATTTCTTTTTGGTGGCTGACCAGATCATGGGGTCATCTCGAAAAAATGGTTTTTTAACTATTTCTTTTGGTTTAAGGCGGTCTAATTCCAACCATTTTTTAAAGACAGTTTCAATGGCATAGTCCAAATTGCGTGATTTAGCCCATCGGGCTACTTTGGTAATGGCTTTTTTGGCCTCATGAAGTGAACCTGCCAATTCTAAAAGTTGTTTAGCTGGTCGGGTGTAGCGAGAATAAACTATTTTTCTTTTTTTGGCATCGTCTTTTATTTTATCCAAACTTAGCCCTTTGGTCTGAAAGTAGTGATTGACAATTTTCTGAATAGCTGTTTCTTGGCGTTTTTTTTGCGCTGAAGTTTTCCGAGACCGACCTCTTTTTTTTCCGCCAGCGCTAGCTTCAGTGGGTCTTAATTGCTTTTTAGTTTTCTTTTTTTGGAGCATAATTAGATGTTCCTTTTGTGAACATACTTTAAGCTAGTTTTGCAAAGAAGAGCTTCTTTTATTACTTTTCATTATAATCCTTCTTTGTTATACTTCAAGTATTATGAAAAGTCACCGGATTTTTATTGCTGTCAATTTGCCAGCCCCAATTAAGAAAGAGTTATTAGGGTTTCAGCGCCAATGGGCTGATTTGCCGGTTCGTTGGACTAAAGAACCAAGTTTACACATCACCTTGGTTTTTATTGGTTATGTTAGTAATGAGGAGATGTTGGAAGTTTGCCAGTTAGCTCGCCAAGCAGTCAAGAAAAATCAACTCTTTGAGATTAAATTAAAGCGGATTTGTTTGGGACCGCCAGATAGACCAGCTCGGCTGATTTGGATAGAAGGGGAGGAAAATCCTACTTTGGCTCAATTAAAAAATAACTTAGAAGAGGCTTTATTTAATTCGACTACCAGCGACTATAATCATCAGAAAACTCGTCCCTTCCGGGTTCATATTACTTTGGCCAGAATTAGGCAAGAAGAGTGGCGACGTTTGCCTAATAAACCTGAAATAGATCAAGAAGTTTCTTTATTTTTTCCAGTTGAATCAATAGAAGTTATGGAAAGCAGATTATTAAAAGATGGAGCAGAGTATGTTGTTTTAGAGTCAATCAAATTATGAAAACGGAAATTTTAGGTGTTAAAATAGATAATTTAACTACGGCTAGAGCCCTCCAGAAAGTAGAGGACTTTTTAAAAGATGGCCAGCAGCATTATATTGTTACCCCTAATCCAGAGTTTTTGGTTTTAGCTCAAAAAGATGAAGAGTTTAGACAAATTTTGAATCAGGCGGATTTAGCCATATGTGATGGCATTGGATTAATCTTTGCTTCTTGGTTTTTATTACAACCACTGAAGCAAAGAATTGCCGGCACAGATTTAATGGAAAAAGTTTGTCAGAGAGCTGTTTCCCGAAAATGGCCGGTTTTTTTATTAGGTGATAAGGAAGATGGTTTAGTTGAAGAAACAGCCGACAAATTGAAAAAGAAATATCCTGGCTTAGAGATTGAGTCTTTGAATGAAATTCTGGGTTGCTTTGAGGAAAAAATTACTGAATCAGTTTCCTTAGTTGATAATAGGCCGGCAGTACTTTTCTTGGCTTTGGGAGCGCCTAAACAGGAAAAATGGATTGCCGAGAATCTAAGAAAAATACCTTCAGTTAAGTTAGCTATGGGTGTGGGCGGCGCTTTCAATTTCATTTCTGGTCAAGTTCCTCGGGCGCCTAAATTTTTGCGGGTAATCGGTTTGGAATGGTTTTGGCGGTTCTGTTGCCAGCCCTGGCGAATCAAGCGTATTTTTGAGGCAGTTATTGTTTTTCCTTATTTAGTAATAAGGAGTGTATTTCAGGGACAGTCCCTCTGATACAGTCCTTGCAAACAAGGAGTGTATTTCAGGGACAGTCCCTGAACCGGGGAGTTTCTAAGTATTATGGATTTATCAAAGATTAAAAAAGCATATTTTATTGGCATTAAAGGAGTGGGTATGACCGCTTTGGCTCAAATTCTTCAGGGTCGGGGAATAAATGTTTTAGGTTCCGATACCAAGGAGAAATTTTTTACTGACCAGGTTTTAGAAAGATTAAAAATCAGGGTAATCGAAGGTTTTGATAAAAAAAATATACCACTTGATGTTGATTTGGTTATTGTCTCGGCTGCTTATCTTAGCCCAGGGGTGAAAAATCCAGAAGTTGATCAAGTAAAGAAAAAAAGCCTGCCTCTTTTAACCTATGCGCAGATTTTAGGTCAGCTTTTCCAGAAAAAGTATGGTTTGGCTGTGGCCGGCACTCACGGTAAAAGCACAATTACGGCTATGTTAGGAATGGTTTTAGAAGAAGCCGGTTTTGACCCGACGGTCATTGTCGGGACAAGAGTAATTCAATGGCAAAGCAATGCCCGGATAGGTCATTCCCGATATTTGGTCGCCGAAGCTGACGAATACCGCAATAATTTTTTACATTACTCACCCCAGGTTTTAGTTTTAACCAGTTTAGAATACGATCACCCCGATTTTTTTAAGGACTTCCAAGAATATCAAAAAACCTTTCAACGGCTTGTTCAAAAAATTCCCGCCAGCGGTTTTATTGTGGCTAATGGACAAGATAACTATGTTAAAGAAGTAGTTAAAAAAGCTAAATGCCGCATAGTTGAATATTTTCCTGACCGATTAAAGATTAAATTAAAGGTGCCTGGTCAGCATAATCTTTGGAATGCTTCAGCGGCTATGACCACTGCTTTAGAATTAGGCGTTAAAGCAGAAACGATAAAAAGGGCCTTGGCTGATTTTCAGGGAACCAGTCGGCGTTTTGAAATAAAAGGCCAGTCAAAGGGGATTCTGCTGATTGATGATTATGCTCATCATCCCACAGAAATTCAAGTGACCTTGCAGGCGGCTAAAGAATTATATCCTCAAAAGAAAATTTGGGCGGTTTTTCAGCCGCATACCTTTAGTCGGACAGAGGCGCTTTTAAAGGATTTTGCCTCTGCTTTTAAACAGGCTGACCAGGTAATTATTTTAGATATTTGTGGTTCAGCGCGGGAAAAATCAGGTCAGGTTCATGCTCGAGATTTAGTCAGGGAAATTAGAAAATATAAAAAGGGCAAAGTAAGATACATTCCTACTATTAAAGAAACAGCTGAATACCTAAAGAAGCAAGTTCGAACTGGTCAAGTCGTTTTGACTATGGGCGCCGGGGATGTTTGGAAACTATCTGAATCTTTGATTCAGTAATAGTTTGCAAACCCCGCCCTCTACGCTTATGTATTATGTTTATGTTTTGGAAAACAAAAAAACTAAGAAATTATATATTGGATATACAAATGATTTAGGACGAAGATTGAAAGAACACCTAGGATTTAGGCTTATTTATTACGAAGCTTATTTATCTGAGAAATACGCAAGAGATAGAGAAAGAAAACTTAAATATTATGGTAGTGCTTGGAGAGGACTTAAGAAAAGAATTAAAGTTTAGAGGGCGGAGTTCTCAATTTCTTCCAAATCTATGATTTGGTAAGAAATTGGAAGTTATCCACAATTCTCTTGTTTTAATTTTAATCAAGGTATTGTATAATTGATAGCAAGGGAGAATACAAGAATAAAATTCTTTTATTTCGACCGAATGAACCAATTTTAAATTCTGTTTATAATTAAAAAAGAAAGGAGACCAAAGTTATGACTTGGGTGTATATTATCATCGGTTTAGTCGCAGTCATCGGCTTGGTTTATTGGCTTAAGCCAAAGAAAAAAGAAGAGGGAGTAGATTTGTCAGCTCCCCTGGAAACTCCTCCAGAAACAGAAACTCCTCAATCGACTGAAACTGAAACAGGAGAAACTCCTTCTGATGAAGAAAGGCCAATGTAGATTGACTCAATAGGTTTTAGGAGCGTAACTCCTAAAAATTTCCAGCAGACAAAAGTCTGACAGTTTATTACTTGTCAGACTTTTTGTATTTTAAAAATGATTATGCTAAAATGTAAAAGCCATTTGGGCTCTTAGGATCTAATTCAGATCCAATTATCATTTATGCTCAAAAAAATCTTTAGTCATCCTTTTATCTTGTCTTTGTTAATTATCGTCGGTCTAATTTTTTTTAATAGTCAGGGCTGGTTGAAAACTCCTCAAGATATTTTTTTTAGATTAACTGGCTCCAGTCAAAAAATTGGTTACCAGCTTTCTTTAAAGGCCAATAATTTGATTGATTTTCTCGCTTCCATTAATAAATTTAATCAGGACAATATTCAATTAACCAAGGAAAATGAAGAACTATTAAGCCAACTGGTTCAATTAAAAGAGATGGCCCGGGAGAATGAATTTCTTCGTCAGCAAATAGGTTTGGTTTCCAGAGAATCGCCGCAGTTGATTTTAGCTAATATTATTGGTCAAAACTTATCTGATTTTGAGAAATGTCTTTTAATTAATCAGGGTGCCAAAGATGGCGTTAAAGAAAAGGCAGTTGTCATTTCGGCCGGTAATTTTTTAATTGGCCAAGTTATTGAGGTAGGCAATTCCTTTGCCAAAGTCCAATTAATTATTGACCCTAATAGTCGAGTTAGCGCCCTGATTCAAGAATCGGGAGTGGCTGGTTTAGTTAAAAGTAGCCAGGGGCTAAATTTGACCGTTGATTTAATTCCCCAAGAGGAAACCATCAGAGAAGGTCAAACAGTGGTTACTTCTGGTTTGGCCGGTATTTTTCCTTCCGGATTACTTATTGGCCAAATTAGTCAGGTTGTTTCAATTGATGTTCAGGTTTTTCAAGAGGCTAAAATTAAACCAGCCGTTGATTTTAAGAAATTAGACAAAGTTTTTATAATTAAGTAATAATCAGGGACTGTCCCTAAGATACAGTCCTTCTTAAGAGGGACTGTATCTTAGGGACAGTCCCTGTATGCAATACTCGTAAGCTTCTATGAAATCCTTTTTTACTATTATAATTTTGTTATTAGCAGTAATTTTCCAAACAACACTGGTTCCTTTTTTAGCTCTCGGCGGGGTAACTCCCAATTTAGTTTTAGTTTTAATTTTGTTTTTAGTTATTTTTAAAGATTTTCAAGAAATATGGTGGCTGGTAATTTTAGCTGGTCTTTTTTTAGATTTATTCTCAGGTCTGCCTTTTAGCTTGATTAGTTTAAGTTTATTAATTACCGCTTATTTAATTTATTGGTTTAACAGGAGTGTTTTTTCAGGAGCTAAAATTTGGTTGGTCGCTGCTTTGATTGCTTTGGGTAGTTTATTTTATAATTTTATTTTAATCGCTATGGCTAAATTATTTACCTTAATCAATCTTAGCCAAAAAGTTATTTATTCTAATATTTTTTCTTGGGATTATTTAATTACTTTGTTTTTAGTCGTTGCCTATAACTTATTTGCCTTGCTCCTCCTTTATGGAATTAAAAAAATATTTTATCAAAAACAAGGCGCGAGAGGATATTGAAGCAGAAGAAATTTTCTTGGATGCTGAAGCCATCCGTTCTTTAGAAGATAAGGGGAGATTAGAGCAGCCGATTAAGCGCCGTAATTTTTTTCTTTTCTATGCTTTTATTATTGTTTGTTTAACGGGATTATTGCTGCAGGCTGGTCATCTGGAAGTAATCAAGGGAGAATATTATCAGAATTTAGCTCAAGGTAATCGATTAAGAATTTATTCTTTACCGGCTCCTCGCGGCATTATTTACGATCGTTTTCAGCAACCGCTGGTCTATAATGTTCCCAGTTTTGATTTGGCGGTTAATTTAAATGATTTTTTAGATAATCCGCCTTCAGTTCAAGAAGAAATTTTGGAGAAAGTGGCTGGTGTCATTACGAAAGGCGAAGTTCTGGAGCAATCTCGCGGAGAATCGTACAAGATTGCCGCGGCGCTCCCTGCGGTCGTTTTTCACAATGACAAAATAGTCAGTGACTTCAAGCAAAAAATAGCCGAGGCCCAGGGTCAAGTTAGTCAGTTAGTTTTAGCTAAAAATATTGAGCGGTCAGCTGCCTTAATCTTAGAAAGTTTGCTTAAGGATTGGCCCGGCTGGCGTCTGGAA
>Ga0265592_1001182_pt1 | contig 11736 bp, 10 predicted proteins | sample saktaG_7_FD_190141 | JGI IMG/M metagenome (GOLD analysis project Ga0265592, IMG submission 190141) | Saline water microbial communities from Sakinaw Lake, British Columbia, Canada - sak_2010_1_5_120m | ecosystem: Environmental > Aquatic > Non-marine Saline and Alkaline > Saline ... | reverse complement strand
TGTTGATTCGGGGGTATTCATAATGATTTTATCTGTTGATGGAGTATCATTTTTGTATCAAAGCAGATCTGTCCTTAATAACGTCTGTTTTGATCTTGGGAAACATGAGGTTTTGGCAATTCTTGGACCAAATGGTGTTGGCAAGACAACGCTTCTCAGATGTATCAATACCGTATTGACTCCGAATATGGGAACGGTATGTATTGAAGGAGATAATCTTAATTCCCTTTCTCGAAATGAGATTGCACGCAGACTTGGATATGTGCCTCAAAAATGTGAAATTGGACGTATTACTGTTTTTGATGCTATTTTAATGGGGCGAAAACCTCATTTGGGTTGGCAGGTATCAGAGAAAGATCTGCGAATTGTTCAGGCAGCGATTGAGCGGCTTGAGCTCTCCACACTCTCGCTTAGATACCTTGATCAGATGAGTGGTGGAGAACTTCAGAAAGTCGGTATCGCCAGGGCCCTTGTTCAGGAGCCACGTCTGATGTTACTTGATGAACCGACAAGTAGTCTTGATCTGAAAAATCAGCTCGATATTCTAGCGACCATTCGATATATAACACAAAATCATGATGTATCAGTGGTAATGACGATGCATGATCTCAATCTGGCATTTCGGTACCTGGACAGGTTTATCTTTTTAAAAGAAGGATCAATCTATGCTGCAGGAACCAGGGAAGAAATAACCGCGGAGATAATAGAACAGGTCTATAATGTGCCAGTTGAAATTGGAATTATCGCAGGTCAGCCGGTTATTGTACCCCTTATAGCTTCATAACAATACAGATCATCGTTATATCGTATAAAATTTGATGAGGTTATACAAATTACACATCTAACACCAGGGTACCTGTATTGCATGAAAATTACTAAAATGAAAATATGACTGAAATTACACTTACACCAATAGGTCAGATTCATTCTCCTTATAAAGAGAAAGGAGACGCACCTCGTCAGGGAGCAGGGTCTGATAAGAAGATGATAATAGAGATATTTCCTGAGTATGAATCAGGTCTTGGTACCATGGATGGTATCAAATATATCTATGTTCTCTACTGGATGGATAAAGCTGACCGGACACGCCTCAGCGCTCAGAGGTCTGACTGGAGCAGTCCACGCCCTGTTTTTACCATACGTTCTCCGGATCGACCAAATCCCATTGCCATTAGCATTGCACGGATCTATAAGGTATCAGGCCGGATGATTGAAGTTACCAGGCTGGAAGCACTTGACGGGTCATATATTATTGATATCAAACCATATGTTCCATCTATTGACAGTATTCCCAATGCCTGAAACGATTGTATCGTATTTTATTTGATAAGAGGTACGCAGGGCAGGGATTTTCCCAACCAATCAAACACAATTTTCTCATTGAGTATATCGAACTTTGTTTCCATACTTAGCTTTTATCTCATTTGCGTAGTTCCTTTAATTATGATGGTGATTCATGATCTTCCTATGGTAGCCTGCATTCACCACAGATGTATCCTTCCTAAAGATAGGCGGGTATATTGCACTCGGGTTTTTGAGAACCTTTTAATCATGAGTAATTTTTAATTCTCCGTTCTATCTGTATATGATCTATCCATCTGATCATGACTCATAAATACTCACCTGCATAACATCTATATTAATTTAGGTGACATCATGATTGACTGGTTATGTATAGGATTAATCGGACTCGGTTTTCTGTTTACAATTGCCAGATTATCATTGATATTTGAGGTTCCTCTCATTGTAAGTATTATTAAGAAGTTTTTGGGAATCATCCTGTTTCTCATCGGGGGCAAAATAGGGTACTTCGGTTATAAACGGGTCAAATTAGCAGATGGATAATTCACTTTCCGGACACACAAAAAAATGATAACAACAACTGAACGATCCCGGTTTGTAATTCTGGCACTTGCAGTCGTAGCTTTTTTTATGGATGGTATTGATGGTTCCATCATTACCATCGCCCTGCCACAGATTACCGAATCATTTAATGCGGGTGTTAATATTGCTTCATGGGTTGTTCTCATCTATTTCCTGGTCATCTGTTCATTCATTCTAATCGTAGGCAAAATCATCGAAAAAACTGGAGCCTCACAGATATTTCTTGTAGGATTTGCTATTTTTACCGTGGGATCACTTCTCTGTGCTCTTGCTGATTCTATATTCCTTCTGATTGTGTTTCGAGCCCTGCAGGGAGCAGGTGCCTGTTGTTTGGCAGCTGCTTCCCCTGCGCTCATAGCCCTGTACCTCCCTTCGAAAAAACGGGGTGTTTCGTTTGGAATTCTGGCAGCATCCTCGGCAGTTGCCTTTGCAATTGGTCCGGTTATTGGAGGTGCTATCCTGGAGGTCACAACCTGGCACTGGATTTTTTTAATTAATATTCCAATTGGTATCAGTGCGGTTATTGCAGGATATATTATTCTTCCCCGTGAAAAACCAGAACTCAGATCTCTATCCTTTGATTATCTCGGTGCGTTGCTGATTTTTTTAACGACCATTCTATTGTTCCTCTTCATTACCAGTGGAATCATTGCAGGACTGCCAGTCGCCCTGACCCTCTGTGTAGCAGCTCTTGTTTCCGCAGCAGCACTCGTCATATGGGAACGGCGGACAGATGATCCGGTACTTGATATGGATCTTATTACGAGACGACCTTTTTTCTTATCTACACTTGCGTTCGTTTTTTTAGGCGGGGCATTCGGAGGCATTCTGTTTATTCTGCCATTTTATTTTGATGTTATTCTCCATGCAACACCCGGCATCACCGGGATGTATCTCCTTATCCCTGCGGTTTTCTGTGCGATATGCAATCCTCCTGCCGGTGCTACCGCTGACCGATATGGAACCCGAATTGTCACTATCATCGGAGGAAGCCTTGTAACACTGTCCTTTTTCCTGTTTTGTGGATATACCACAACAGAAGAGACGATTCTTATCTTCGGATCCCTTATACTGATAGGTGTGGGAAGTGGCATATTTCAGGGACCGGGAGCCAGCAGAATCATTGAAAACAGTCCTGAAGAAAAAAAAGTAATTGCATCTGCCATTCTCTCAATGGCACTTTATATTGGTGTTGCCTGTGGAACGGCACTTTTTTCTGCAGCATTTTCCTGGTTTGTCCCGACAGGAGAACATGCAACAATTCATGGAGCCATCTTCATGCAGGGATTTCATGCAGCAATGATAACCGGATTGGTAATGGCAGGAATTGGCCTCATTCTGACAATCGCTGTGCGAAACCACTCATCACAGAAAAAATACGACACTAATTCATCAGATTACAACTGAGATATCCCCTGTTCGGACATCTCTATGCAACAGGTTCCATCGGTTGTAACCTGCCAGTGAGTGATATGATAATGTAATGAGTGGTTCATACTCTTTTTTCGTTCCTTTCTCCCTAATTTGCAATCAAATTGAGGATATCAGACAGTATTTAGACAATTGTCCTGAATATGAACGGAACCCGTTTTCGAAGGACGTAGTAGTGACTGAAGATTTGTCATGAAAATGGATACTCATTTTCATAGGTTGAGCCTGATGTCTTGCATCATCGCGTTTAATTAATTGAACGAGAACATTCCACTCAGGGATGGGTCAGAAACGAATGAACCATATGGATCAGTTTTGAGTGAGCGAAAACACTTCTCTCAAAAATTATCATTAAAAAAACAGAATCAGTGAATATAAGATAAAATACATAGTTTTCCCGGTTTATTTGGCTTTATTACAGGGGGGTAATGTCACTGGAAGGGTTAACATGTTTTTTGGAGGGGATACAAAATATACAGGAAAATGTCTGGCACAGATATACATTATAGTACCAGGCATAACGTCTTGGAATTATCGAAGTGAAACGGCGGACATATCAAAGCGTGCACGCTGATTGCGCTATATAGATTAAAGCAGCTTTTCAGGAAGTTTGCCATTAACTATAATTATTACGCGATGTATTACAAAAGCGCGGGAACGATATTATTTCATATTTGGAATGATATGAGAAGGGATAAGGAATACCTTGAATGAAATGAGGGTATCTTTTTATCTCAGCATTTCTAAATTTACCATACTGAAATTCATTTGTCGAAAAGATATTGTATATCAAACTCCCATTTCAGTAAAATCAGAAGATGAACAGAAGGAATGTTCCATTATTTCAGGTATTATTTTTTTTCAGCAAATGATGATGCAAGATACATCATGGTATAGTATAACGAGCAAAACAAAATTTATCTCTGGGGATATCAGAGAAGAGATATGATTTCTTATGATGTCCTGCCTGGGTTGATACTCTTAGTGGCAGCATCTCTTACCGCAGGGGGGGGAATCCTTTGTACACGACAGATTGTATATCGGCTCTCTGTTGTGTTAGGTGTCCTGGGCTCTTTCATCCTGGTTATCTCTTCATTATATGCGATCTTCTCAGATACTATGGTATGTCTCTTTACATATCATGTCTCTCAAACGATATGGTTGTATTTTGGCATCGACCGGCTCTCAGGGATTTTCATCCTGCTTTTGTCACTCGTTTCCTGCGCAGGATCTATCTATATTTATGATGAATTTAATCAGGATACAAAAAAAATCAGGCTGATGGTCAGAAATGCACTGATGTATGCATTTCTCATCTCTATGATCTTTGTCCTTCTCGCACAGGATAGTATAGGGTTTATCACATTCTGGGAACTGATGGCAATTACTTCATTCTTCCTTGTTATGTATGAATATGAAAAAGCAGAGACCAGAAAAGCCGGGATGTATTATATTGCCATGACTCAGTTGTCAACAGTTTTTATCATGGCAGGGTTTCTGCTCCTCTTCATCTCTACCGGGACATTTGATTTCATCCAGATGAAGATGATACAAATAGAATCTAATGATTTGGCGTTTCTATTGCTTTTTATTGGATTTGCTATCAAAGCTGGGGTAATACCAGTTCATAAATGGCTGCCGTATGCACATCCTGCTGCACCATCCGTAATATCAGCCCTTATGTCTGGCGTAATGCTAAACATTGCAATATATGGCCTGCTTCGGATGGTTCTTTTCATCCAGTCGCCTGCATTCTGGTGGGGTTTTGTGATACTTATATTCGGTCTTGTATCTGCCATTCTTGGTATTATGTATGCGATGAAGGAATCAGACATTAAAGTCCTGCTCGCTTATAGCAGTATAGAGAATATTGGTGTAATTCTCATTGGAATTGGGCTCTCAATTATATTATCATTCTCATCTCTCCCCTATATGGCAACGCTTGCTCTTGTCGGATCACTCTTTCATGCCTTCAGTCATGGTGTCATAAAATCGCTTTTATTCATGTCAGCAGGATCTCTTGTGCATAGCACCGGAACACGAAATCTTGATGAAATGGGGGGGCTTATTCATCGAATGCCTAAAACAGCAGGTATTTTCTTTACCGGTTCGCTTGCAATTTCTGCAATACCGCCTTTGTGTTGCTTTATTGGAGAACTGATGATTTTTGAGGCTTTATTTTTGTCCTTTCATGAAGTGGCTCCACTCATGCGTTTTATACTCCTAATTGTGCTCTCAATATTAGCTTTTGTAAGTGCTATGTCAGCAGCGTGTTTTGTAAAAGCATTTGGAATTGCATTTCTCGGCCTGCCAAGAACCAAAGGTACAACAATATCTCATGAGGTTTCGATAAGTGCTCTTCTCGGTCCCGGGATGCTTGCTATAATTGGGGTTGTGTTCGGGGTATTTTCATACCAGATTCTCTCTCTTCTCGGATACCCGGATCTTATCCCGGACATGAGTGGTATCAGTCTCGTTCTTTTCTTATCAATTGGATGTGTGTATCTTCTCACCCGTCTCTCAAAAAATACTCCTGATCGGGTTACTGATACCTGGGACTGTGGTATCCGGACTCCTGCTGCACGGATTGAATATACTTCTGTAGGTTTCTCTGAACCCCTCTTAACCATTTTTTCAGCTCTCTTCAGAACAAAAAAATGCATTACTAAACAGTACCAGGATCCGGATCATTGTATCTTTCAGGGAGGGACTGCAGAGATGCGACTTTTCCGTTTCTTTGAAGAGTACCTGTATATCCCTGTCTCAAAAATGATTTACAGGACTGCAGAGATAATCTCAAGGCATCAGAATGGAAGTCTTGATACCTATCTTATGTATCTCTTCATCACTGTTGTGATAATAATTCTTATGATGGGGTGTATTGCATGATAGGCACCTCTTTTTTGTATTGTCTTCTCAATACTGCACTGATAATCCTTGTCTCACCTCTCTTTATGGGAATTATCAGAAAAGTTAAGGCACGGGCTCAGGGGCGAAGAGGACCCCCCATCTGTATCATGTATTATAATCTGGCAAAATTATTCAGAAAAGAAGTCGTTTACTCATCAGCTTCATCATGGGTGATTCGGATTACTCCTGTTGTTTGTATGGGTGTAATTATCCTTGCATGTTTTTGTATCCCTGTGGTGGCAATTCCAGAATCTTTTTTTGGAATTGGAAATATTATTCTCTTTCTCTATCTTCTTGCCCTGTACCGGGTAATGATAGCATTATCTGGTCTTGATGCAGGAAGTAGTTTTGGTGGAATGGGTAGTTCACGGGAGATGAGCCTCTCTCCTGTCATTGAACCAACCATTATCGTGGTTGCAGCAGCTCTGACATCTGTCCTTGGTACGCTGAATATTTATGAGATGATTACGGTTACATCACAGGCGGGAATGGGAGCTATACCCACTCTGATATTAATTGCAGTCTCTCTTTTTCTGATTCTCATCATTGAAACATCCAGAATTCCGGTAGACAACCCAGAGACCCATCTGGAACTAACAATGATTCATGAAGCCATGTTGCTTGAGTTTTCCGGAAGAAATCTTGCCTTAATGGAGTTATCACATGCAACAAAGCAGGCAATTCTCATCGGATTTTTAATAGGAATCATCGCACCGTTTGGTATTATCAGCGAAGGTTCTACTCCTGCCATACTAGCTCTTGGAGCACTATTATTTGTGATTAAGGGATCATTTATCTCACTAATTATAGGTGTATTTGAGTCTTGTTTAGCAAAGATGCGTTTTTTTAGTATTCCCACTTTCTTTATGCTGGCATTCTTTTTCTCGGCATTAACACTCATTATAGAGGTATTTTCATGATTCTTGACATCTCTGCAGAAATGATTCGGATTCTGCTGGTTCTTATTATGATTACAGCAGCACTGATTATCTCAACAAGATCCCTCTCAACACTCATCTCAGTCTATTCAGTTCAGTCTTTTATGATAGTGGTTGTTGCTTTGATCCTCTGGCTGATAATAAAGGATAATACCCTTTTACTGATTGCTGTCATTACTCTCATTGTGAAGGTCTTTATTATTCCCGGGTTTATCAGAAGAATTCAGAGAACAATCCATATCAGAAGCGATATAGAGTTTTGTTACCTCAACCCTGCCGGATCCATTGTTATCTCACTGATAATTATGATCCTCTTATATCTGGTATTTTCCCGTATCCTTCATGAATTTGCAACAGAAAATCCTCTTTTTTTCTTAGGTGGGATTACCGGTGTATCAATCATGCTGATGGGCCTATTGGTTACATTCAGCCGGAAAAAGGCAATTACGAAAGTAATTGGATATCTTTCTATGGAGAATGGTGTACTTCTCTTTGGATGTTTTACTACCGAACTTCCCTTTATTATTGAATTTATGATACTCATCGATCTTATAATCCTCGTTCTTCTGACGACCATCATGACCATTGGGATTGATTCTTCACTTGAAGAGTATCATAAGAGTCTTATTACACACCATCTCTGGCCTTCAAAGGAGGCTGACGAATGATAGCACTTTCGTTTTTCTTTGTGGGGGCATGTGCCGTACTCCTGATGCTTCTGACAAAGAAACAGACTGCAAAGAGGATAATACTTGTATTACATGCATCTGTAAATCTGTTGATAGCGACTTTTTTGTATGTCAATCACTCCATCCCATCGACATCTGGTTTTTTCAGGATTGACGCCCTTGCAATTTTTGAAGTGATACTATCCTGTCTAATCTTCTTTGCTGTCTCTATCTATGCAGGAGGATATGTTTCACGACTGGTTGAGACCGGGGAACTAAGTAAAAAAAGTCTGAACTTGTTTTATGGGGGATTTAGTCTTCTTATGGCTGTAACCCCGGTTGTCTTTTTATCAGACAATCTTGCTTTATTTTGGATTCTGGCTGAAATTACGACGGTCATCTCTGCGATGCTTGTTGCAAGCCTCTCTGCACGGGAGAACATCGATGCAGCTATCACATATATTTTTATTGCATCAACAGCCATGCTTTTCTCATTTGTCGGGCTTATTTTCTTATTTGAACTATCAAGACACCTTATTCCTTCAGGAACACTTAACTGGTCCTCACTTATGAATATTGCATCCGGTTTTGACCCGGTTCTTGTATTGGCTGCTTTTTTCTTTGTTTTTATAGGATTTTCCACAAAGAGTGGTATTGTCCCTTTTCATACCTGGTTGCCACAGGCACATGCAAAAGCACCTTCAGCAGTGAGTGCAGTCCTCTCCGGAGTTTTGTTAAATATTGGAATATATGGTATCATCAGGGTCTTTGCCATCGTCAGGCAGGTTCCGGGAACAGAAATAGGGGGTACTTTTTTACTGTTCTTTGGTCTTTTAACTATCAGTATTGCTTCTATGATGATGCTTCGTCAGACAAATCTTAAAAAACTGATAGCATTTTCCAGCATTGAGAATATGGGTTTTATCCTCATTGGTATTGCATTATGGACTCCTGTAGCTTTTTTCTGGGTTCTGTTCTATATCATTGCCCATTCAGTAACGAAAGCAGAACTCTTTCTCTCTGCTGGTATCCTGCACCGTCAGTACCGGTCCGAAATTCCTGATGAAGAAGATAGAATTGTCGATGCTTTTACGATGCAACCAGGTGCATCCCTTGCTCTTCTTGTAGGGGCTCTCGCAATAGCCGGTACACCCCTCTTTCCTATTTTCCTTCCTAAATTTTTAATTATAGCAGATATTTTTTCCATAATGCCCGGGATAGGGTTTTTCATCTTATTTCCGTTAGCAATAGCTGCATTTGCGTTCATCCGGTTTATTTTCACTTCATTTTCTCTCTCTTCTCATGGAATCAGACCAGAGCAATATAATGTACCGATGGGGATGTATTTCTCTCTCTTATTTCTCCTTCTTTGTATGGTACTGATAGGAATTGGTATTCCACAAGTTCTAGAGGCGATGATGAATACAATCGTAGATGAAATTGGATTACATGGAGGTGTATAATGAATTGTGCACGCTATAAGGAAGGTACTGATATATCAACGTTTACCGAACATGAGCACCGTGTAATCACTGCAGAGGATTTATTGCAGCAGATGAATAAATGCAAGTCCCAATCACAAGTGCTTATCTGTCTCTTCTGCATTGAAGGATATCGCGAGGATAATGATCTCACTTTGTTTTACCTTCTGGAAGATCAACGATTAAATCTCTTTTTTTCATTCGTATTTACATCAGATGGTTCTGCCCCTTCAATTGCAGGCATTTTTTCGATTGCAGTATTATACGAACGTGAGATATCAGATGGTTTTGGTATTGAATTTACTGACGCATATGATACAAGGCGTCTCTTTCTCCATGAATCATATCCTGAGGATTTTCATCCGTTACGAAAATCATATCTAAATGGACATGTTGATGCAAGACTGGATATTCCCGAAGCAGGCCGATATACATTCAAAAAAATGGATGGAAAAGGTATCTATGAGGTTGCTGTTGGTCCTGTTCATGCAGGTATTATTGAACCTGGTCATTTCAGGTTTAGTGTCTTTGGAGAGACCATCTGTAATCTTGAGATACGAATGGGTTATCTTCACCGTGGGATTGAAAAGACCGCAGAAGGAGAAGAACCTAAAGACGTTCTTGCAATTGCAGAATCGATATCTGGTGATGAAAGCGCTGCTAATACAGCTTGTTTCTGTATGGCTATTGAGAAGATTCAGAAGATAAACCGGTCACTTCGCAGTCAATCTCTAACCGGAATAGCTCTTGAGATGGAGAGGATATCATGCCTTTTATCCGATTGTTCAGGAATGCTGATAGATGTTGCATATCCTGCAGGTGCAGCACCGTTTCAGATTTTAAAAGAAGAATGCATGCGGATGAATAAGAAGATCTTTTCACATCGATTCATTCGAGGTTATATTCGGATAGGAGGAGTTTCCCATGATATCAGTTCAGATGATCTCAACCAGATTCAGTCTTTCCTTGAAATGCTGAAATCAGTGGTAACGAAACCGTATGAATCTGTAATCTCATCTCCAATAGTCCTGGATAGGTTTTCTACAACCGGCATTATTGAACCACGACTCATTTATCCCCTTAATCTTACAGGACCAATTGCACGGGCATCCGGAAGCAAATGCGATACCAGGGTGGATTACCCATATGGTATCTATCAGCATATCCCATATCAACCCCAGTCCCATGACGGATGCGATGTTCTTTCCAGGTTTATCGTTAAATATGAAGAAATAATGGCATCCTGTGAATATATTCAGACAATACTACAGAATCTTCCTGATGATGGAATTACTCCATTGGAATGTGATTCAGAAGTGAATTCTGGTGTTGCCTATGCTATGGTAGAGGGCCCACGGGGGCAGAATATTCATTTTGTCATGCTTCGGGATGGAAAAATCTGGCGTTATAAAATCAGAACTGCATCATTTTGCAACTGGATAGCAATAGAACATGCAGCAATGGGCAATATTGTTCCTGATTTTCCTCTAATTAATAAGAGTCTCAATCTCTCATATGCTGGGAATGATCTCTAGGGGTACTATGATAGAAATACTCAGTCAATTATTAAAAAAGCCGGTAACTGAAGATTTTAATCTTCTTCAATCTGAATTTGAAGAGATAGGTCTCGTTCTGAAGCAGGAGATAGCATCGGTATTCAAACGTAGTTTAGCGATTCGTCAGGTTGATTGCGGTAATGATAATGCAGCTTTAATTGAGATTGCAGCTTTAAGTTCCCCGTATTATGACATAGAGCGTTTTGGTATCTCATTTGTGGCATCACCCAGGCATGCAGATGTCCTGATGATTACCGGAACTGTGACCCATAATATGGCGTTTTCTTTACAAAAAACCTATCATGCAACACCATCTCCTAAATTTGTCATGGCTATTGGTGATGATGCATGTAATGGGGGATGTTTACAGAATTCATATGCGATTGCCGGTCCGGTTAGTGCATTTGTACCTGTTGATGTAGAGGTACCAGGAAATCCTCCTGAACCACTAACTATTATGAGAGCATTATGTCTGTTGATGAAATCCGCTCATTCATAGTAATCGTGTCAAAAAAGCAGAAGAAAATTTGTATAAGTTCATAAACCTCATAAACCTGTTTTTCACATATCTACGCGTGTTACAGTTTTTTGTTGCAGATGTGAATCCATCTCACTCCGAAGAGAATAATGCATCTACTTTTCAGTCAGATTCAAAATATCACTAAAATAATTTTACCGATTCTTTCCAGTTATTATGTTATTTAAAAACCCTCATATAGTTCAGCTTTATAGGGGTTTTCTATATGACAATATAGGTACATGCAAACAGTTTGAAATATTCTTTATTATAAAGTGCGATTAACGTATTGTCTTAAAAATACCTTTTTTGTATCCTTTTAAAAGTAAGGTATGGATATATAATTTACAT
>Ga0265592_1001177_pt1 | contig 11773 bp, 7 predicted proteins | sample saktaG_7_FD_190141 | JGI IMG/M metagenome (GOLD analysis project Ga0265592, IMG submission 190141) | Saline water microbial communities from Sakinaw Lake, British Columbia, Canada - sak_2010_1_5_120m | ecosystem: Environmental > Aquatic > Non-marine Saline and Alkaline > Saline ... | reverse complement strand
AAAAAGGACGGGATGAAAGGAGAAGCGAGCTGGAAGGAAAGACGAGATGGAGGTTGGCGGCATGGCGGGCCGCCTTCAAGCCCACGAATTTAGATCGCCGAAAATCGGCTTGATCACTTCAGCACCCAGCTCAATTGCCCGCTCGCCTCTTTTGGCAGGATGCCCCGGATCGGCCCGAGGCTGGTGGCGACCTCGGCGCTGAGGTGGAGGCTCGCCCTCGCCGCGGAGGTTCCCGCTGGCAGCTCCAGAATGGCGTAGACGAGCTGGCTTCCGACGAGAGGATGGGCAGGACCGGAGACGAAGACCCAGCGGGCGATACTCTCGCCGATCCCGTCGGCGACGATCACCGGGACCTCCTGGTGGAGGTCGATGGTCGTCTCGGCCTGGGCGAGGGAGGCGAACTTGAAGTCAAGGCCGACGGTCGCTTTGAAGGTGCCGGTCTTCTCCTCTGTCGTAACCTTGGGCAAGAGGTCGAAGACGACCGGAGCGCCTCCCCCATTTTCTGCCTCCAGGCTCACCATCAACTCCGCCCGGCGCACGACCTTTCTCCCCTGGGGCCTCAAAGAGAAGGCGAAGCGTGCAAGGCCGTAGCGTTTCCCTCCCGATGGCTGTGTCCACTTCTCGCCCAGGATCGCCTCGCCGTCCCACCAGACCGGCCTTCCGATGCTGACCGTGGGCAGCTTTTCGCCAGGCGGCGCGAAAACCCCTTTTGGCGGGGCGAGCACGCCCTCCCAGGCAGGCTCGACCGGGAATCGGGCTTCGTCGATCTGCATTTTTCTCACCTCTTTCTATCCTCGTGACTCCATGTCTTGCTCGATCTTGGCGATGAGCTCTCTTGTATCCTGTATATCTGCCGCCGCGCTCTCGCCGTAGGTCTCGTAGTTTCGAAGGGCCGCCTCGGCATAGTCCAGAGCATCCGAGAATCGGCCTGCTACTTCCAGGGTGAGGGCGACGTTGTAGCGATACATGCCAGCCAGGTAGAGTTCGCCCATGATCTCGCAGTAGCGGATTGCATCGCGATAGTGGACGAGAGCCTGGCCGATGTCATCTGCATAACGGTAAACGTTGCCTAGCGCGTTATGCACCGTCGCCAGATCGTGTACAGAGTTTGGAGGAATAAGTTTCAGGGCCTTCTGGTAGGACTGGTGAGCATCGTTGAGGTGGCGGAGCAGATCCTCTGGAGGCTTCCGAGCTGCACGTGCCTCCTCGAAACGTTCACTGGTAACATGTCCCAACGAAGCCCAGCACTTTCCTTGGCCCGGCAAGTCACGCTCATCACGGAGCTCCAAGCTGCGCCTGAGCCAGCGGTCTGCCTGATCCAGATCACGAATCTCGGCAAGCTCCCAGTACGCATTTCCGAGGTTCGCGGCAACGTTTGAAGCTCCCGCCTTTTCGCCGATCCTCTCCAAAAGCCTGAGCGACTCTTCGTATAACTCCACACACTCTGCTTGGCCCTGCTCTCGCTGTATATGGCCCAGCCCTTCGAGGGAAACGGCCAGCGTTCTTACGAGGCTGCGTTCATAGCCGCCCAGCTCCTCTGGCGATTTTGTCAGGGCATCGGCAGCTAGCCGGCGGTCCAATTCCACACAAACGCTTTGCAGCCGCATGGCCTCCGCCCACTGGCGCATCTCACGAGCGATCCGGACCCGATAACCCGTTACCAGGCTCCAGTTATACTCAAGGCCCGAAAGCGGCCCGTCTGTTTCAGTGTCGACGAAATACGGCACGATCTCCTCCACGAGCCGCCTCCACTCCGCCCTCCGGCCGGTCTGATCGTAGAGACGAGCGAGCCCCTGCATGGCGCTAATTACCGGGTCCATCCAGTCGCGTTCGAGCGCCAGCCCCCTCGCGTGAAGGAGGTTTCGTTCCTCTGCTGCGAGGGCGCTGATCACGTCCCTGTTGCCGTGTTCGTACTGGTACCAGTAGTAGTCTCCCAAGTATCCCATGGCACCCATGAAGGCCCTGGCTGGCCCCTCATCAGATGGATAACGTTCCTCGAAGAGACTTCTGAAGTACCAGGGGAGAGCTGGGTGGACCGAGTAGTACCCGCCGCCGTGGGTGCTGAGCAGCCCGACCTCAGCGGCCCTGTCGAAAAGCGAGATCCAGTAATCCCTGGTAAGACCGCGAACCTCTGGCAGGGACCACCCCGCTTCAGGGTTGCCCATCAATTGTAATACCTCTACATTCACAAAGCCCTGGAAGAAGTGGAGTAAAGCGAGCCTTTTCAGCCCCTCTTCGTTGAAGGCGTGCTCAAAACCGTAGCGAAGCGAGGCTCCCAGGGACTTGGAACGCCCCTCCCTCTCGTCCTCCTCGATCTCAGCGGTGCCTGCCTGAAGCTCCTCAACGAAGCCCTCGATCTCTTCTTTCGTCTTGCGCTCGTCCCTTAGAGCCTGACTCACCAGCACCGTTATTGTCAGGGGGTTTCCTTGCGTGAACCTAAGAAGCAGCGTCCAGTCTTCCACGTCCATGAACCTGCGGCCACGCCTCTCGGCAACGGCCCTGGCAAGCTCCACCCTCTCCTGCATCGGCATCGGCGGGACCAGTATTCGGGCGGGAAGGTCTCCAAGCCATCCGGTCTCGTCTCGCCTGGAGGTGAGAAGGAACTTGGCCTTTGTATCCCGAGCATCCCGGAGGAAGTCGGATAGCTCCTTCTGCTCCTCGGCGCTCCAGTCCGACTTCGTCCCCGACGGGAATCCGGCCACTGATTCCACGTTGTCCCAGACCCAGAGGACGGGAACCTGGCTCAATACTTCCAATGCCACTTTTCGCCGTTCCTTGGGATCTGTCAAAGCGTCCCAGTGGGTCCCTGACCTTGCCAGAGCTTCACCGAAGATCTGGCCGATTTTGTCCAGAACGCGGGCCAACGGGTTGTACTGCTCAAAGGAGGTGAAGAGGACGGGACCGTCAACACCACCGGTCAGCGAGTACCAGCGCCCGAACTCCGCAGCGGTCGCGGTCTTGCCGTTCCCAGCGTAGGCGTGAAGAAGGACGATTCTCTGAGAGTCGAAGGCCCGGTCCAGCGCCAGAAGCGTCTCATCCCTTCCAAAGAAACCAGTGTCGGGTTTTGGCGGAAGGCTGGGGTCGAGCATCCCCCTCTCTGGCATCGCATCCGCACGCCCGATCTCGATCTTCAGCTTCTCTTCAGCTTTAGGCTTCGGGAAGAGGGGGATTGATGCTGCGCCGTAGACTACGGGCACCGGCCAGTCCTGGAGGGGACGTGGCTCGTATGCGATCTCCCTCAGGGGCTGGTCGTGCAGAAGCTTTCTTCCGAAGGTGGCAGCCTCGTCCAGGGTCTGACCCTGGGTGAGGGCGGCGTAGAGGTCTGCGACAAACTGGGCCGCGGTCACCACGTAGACGTTGTAGCGCATGGCCACGACCCCGACGACGCCAGCATCCATCACCTCCTGAGCCAGTGATCCGAAGGCCCTCATCCGAGAATGCTGGTCCAGCACTTCTGCCTCTTCTGCCCCGGTCGCCGAGTCTGGCGCGTTCGGCGATTCGGCATGAGCAGAGCGGCAGGCGTTCAGCACCAGGACCGGGACGTTGGTCTCCACCAGCAGCTTTCCCAGCAACGGACCGCCCACCAGCTGGGCATTCTCTTTCGCGGCAGGATTTTCAAAGAGGAGATAGCCGTGGGGCCCAGGACGACCCGACCCCGCCAGCACCAATCTGCTCAGGCCGCCGACGAGATCCCCCAGTTCGCCGGGCTCCTCCAACTCGGCGTAGGTTCCGTGGCCGTCGAAGTGGACGACGTGATAGGGCTCACCCCTCTCCTTTGCGGCCCTCAGCGTTCGGCCGAGCTGCTCAAAGGTGGGTGGCCGGAGGACGTCCAACCGGAAGTGAGCCCTCGCCTCCTCGCTCAGCCCTTTTACGATCCGACTTGCTACCGATCTGAAGGGGACGTCATCTCTGGCGCCAGGACGGCAGATGACAAGCAAGATGCGGATCGGCCCGGTGGCGGCTTGGGGAAGCTTCGGCCTCTGCGCTGCCTGGCTGTAAGCTCTTACGAAGGATCTTGCCCGCAGGGCCAAAGGCGCGTCCGTTTTTGGGTCTCGAATCAGCTCCCAGGGCATGGCGTTGGCCCCCTCAACCCCCGTTGAGATCTCCACCCGAGTGTCGTTCAGCTGATGGCGCAAAGTGGCCCAGAGATCGCGGGCGTCGTCGTTCGCCTGAAAGACGTCCCTGAAAAGGGCAGCCCCCATCTCGGCCATGCGCCCTTCGATCCGGGCGGCGATCTTGGGCGCTGGATCTTGCGGGTACTGGAGGTAGTCTTCTAGATACCAGCGCAAGTCTTCCTGGTCCCGGACAGAGAGGGCAAAATCGAATTCCGAGACGGCGGTCTGGCGGGGCAGGCCGCCGCCCTCCAGCGCTATCTCGACGCGGTATCTGTCCTCGCCTTCGGAATTCTGAGTTAATCGGAGAGTGGGCGTGGGAGAGTCCTCCTGGTTTCTTTCTCAGAGTTCAGACGCGCCACTCCATCAAAACTCTTCCGTTCGGATCTCGCCTCACTGGATCTGTACTGATTTTAAAAACGCCCAAAATCTGCCGACAGAGCAAACGAAGATCGAGCGTCACGATACCATGCGTGCCAGTTCCTCTTCGATATACGGGTCCATCTCCCCGCAGCGGCCGTGAGTGGCACACTCCGCGATGTGCATCTCTTTTGGCTCAAGCGCCTTTTCGTAGGTGCGGTTCGCGTAAGCGAAGGGGATGACGGTATCGTTGCTCGAATGGATCATCACGAACCTTCTGGGAGGGATATTTTTGAGATACGTGTCCGGATCGATCGATCTGAAGAACTTGACCGCATCCGGGCCTTTCATCCTCAGCAAATCGATCTCTTCCTCCACACCGTAACCGCAGGTGCTGATGGCAATCACGCCCCGAGACTTCGGGTCCAGGGCGGAGGCGATGATGGCAAAGCGCCCGCCATTGCTCTCACCGACGTATACGATGCGGCTTGGGTCGATTTCGGGCTGCATCCTCAAGACCTCGGCTGCTGCCAGTGCATCGTGCACCATCTTGTGTTCGGTCGGCTCTTTGCCGTCCAGAAACTTCTCCAAATCGCCCTGTATATCCACCCCGCCCAAGTTGCGTTGATCGAGGGCGATGCTGGCGTATCCCAGGCCGGAGAGGAACTCTGCCAGTCCCTGTTCCTGCTCTTTGGTGACGGTCGCGCCGGGAAGTAGCACCACGCCTGGAACACCTTCTGGTTGCTCTGCCTCGGGCATTCTGAGGAGGCCTGCCACCTCTGCCCCTCGGCTCGAGAAGCTGACTTCGTACAGATTCGAGTCGCTTGTGGCCTCGGATGAGATCAAATTGTATTCCGGCGCGGCTGGCTGGTACTCCAACGATCCGTCCGCTGAAACGCGCCATTCTTCCCCGATCTCCGAAGAGAAGATAATACCTGCGAACAGGGCAACGATGCCGAGAACGGCGATCGACCGTGCGATTGGACGTCTCTTCCCCATATTTCCCGCCTCCTCCGCCCTTTTTGCGTGAACCTTACTTGATCGTTACGGCGAATCGCAGCTTGCCGGGAGGACAGACTGCGTCATCTATTTATGATAGTTGTTCCCGCTGGGGCTCAGTCCCTTGATGGTCACAAGGTCCACCTCTCTATCGAAGAGGTCTTCGAGAAAGAAGACCAGGCCCATGAAGTTTCTGAAGGTGGGCTCATCGAACTCCGCCAGGACGTCGACGTCGCTCGTCTCTTTCTCTTCGCCTCGGGCATAGGAGCCGAAGATCCCTATCTTCCGGACGCTGAACTTCCTTTTAACCTCGTTCTCGTGCGCTTTCAGAATATTGAGCGCGTCCATATCAAGCCCCAGGCGCCGCTCTCGGCGGCAGTCCGAACTTGGCTTAAATTGAGTCTTTGATCGTGAATATGTTGTTGAACAGGTCCGACATCGATTGAAGGAAGCTGCGATCTGGGCGGCGCTCGAGGCCCCGGCCCCCGGGGCCCCCTGGCCTTCGGCCCCATGCTCCCAACGGCGATGAATTCCCAGCGATCTCGATGACGCCCGTTCACATCCGGCCTGTTCATAAGCGGTGTCCTCTTTGGGATTCCCGGGCACTCCGGTTATGAATACCGATCGGGCCCACTTTTATATACCTCCGCGCCCCATCCACTCGGCCCAGAGAGAATGTTGGTATTACACGCGGTCTGGGACATGAATCGGTTCTACCTATGGGCGGAGTCTTCGGCCCTTCCCGCAACACTTCCGACGGCGCGAGGAAGGCCGCCCAAACGCCCGAAGCCAAAGCCACATCCGTTCTCGGTTCCCGGAGAGATGCTCCGGGACGAGATCGAGACGATCTTCGGTCCGACCCCCACCGGGATCGAGACGAAGACCTTTCTTCTTCCCGGAGCCAAGAGGGGCCCGCTCGCATCGCCCTGGCTCATCAGAGAGGACTCTGCATCTGAAGAGCCACTGGGCCTATCTCCCTGGAACATTGACGCGCTCGCCTTCGATCCTCTTCCCGCCCTCGATCTCCTGCTAGACCTGCCCGCATCCCCGCCGCACGGGATCGTCTTTGGGAACTCCCTTCGGTTCTGGATCGAGGCCGCCAGATTCTCCCTTGAGCTGATCGCACGAGAGCAGTTTGCGCCCACGTTAAGAGATGGACGCGCCCACTGGATGCCTGTGACCGACGAAGAGGATCGGAAAAGGGTCCACATGCTCTCGAAGGCGATGCCTCCAAGCTCTCGCGCCTTCGAGCCTGATCCGGGACGAAAATCAAAGAGGAGATCGAGAGGTGGAGATGCACCATCGCCGTCATCATCGTCATCGCCCCACGGTCTTGTCACGAGCTTTCTCGACCGGACCCTCGACGCCTTCGTGCGCAACTCTCTCAGTGAAGTCCGGCTCGATCCGCCCACGAGGGGCCGCAAGCCCAAGACCGCGCCTCTCTCGTGCCAGTTCCTCCGGGCGCTCGCAAGGGAGGGATGCGCCCTCGATGCCTCAACAGGCGAGCTTAGGGTGTTTTCAAAGGAGATGCAGGCCTGGCTTGCCAGTCTCAAGCCTGCGGCACAGGATGCGCCTTTTCGCACATGTTTCAGGCTCGATGCGCCCTTCGAATTCGATGAAGGTGTATGGCAGGTCAGGATCTTCCTCCAGGCCAAAGACGACCGAAGCCTCCTCGTTCCCGCAGAAGAAGTCTGGAAGGCCCGATCCGATACCGCAACCTTCCTAAAAAGAAAGATCAAAAATCCGCAAGAGCAGATGCTGGCGGATCTCGGCAGAGCCTCGCAGATCTCGCCATTGATCGAAAGTTGCCTCCATAACGCGTGTCCATTGGGCCTTGAGCTGGAGACCGAGGAGGCCTACTCGTTCCTCAGAGAGGAAGCGCCCCTCCTGGAGCAGAACGGCTTTGGCGTTCTACTCCCGTCCTGGTGGGAAAAGCCCGGCGCCCGCCTCGGCCTAAAAGTCAGGCTTAAAGCGCCCGATGATGATGACGCCGACCGACCCACAGGCCAGGGCCTTTTCGGCATGAAATCGATCGTGAACTATGACGTCGAGGCGGCTCTCGGGGACTCGCCCCTCAGCGAGGCTGAGCTTCAGGAGCTGATCAGCCTCAAAGTCCCCCTGGTCCAGGTCCGGGGAGAATGGGTGGAGCTTCCACCCGAGGACATCGAAGCCGCAATAAAATTCTTCGAGAAGATGCGCAGAGAGGACGGCGGAGAGATGGATCTGGCCGAGGCGATACGGCTCGGCCTCGGCGCAGAAGAGCTGATCGAGAGCCCCCTTCCGATTTTGATGATCGAAGCCGAAGGTCGCATCAAGAGCATGCTGGCTGGCCTCTCCGGAAAAGGTGCGATCGAGCAGGTTGATGTGCCATCCGGCTTCAACGGCACCCTCCGTCCCTACCAGCTCACGGGCCTCTCCTGGCTTCGCCGCCTTCACGAGCTGGGCTTTGGTGCCTGCCTTGCAGACGACATGGGCCTTGGGAAGACCATCGAGCTCATAGCCTTCCTTCTCAACGAGCGACAGGCTGAAGCAAAATCAAAATCGAAATCGAAATCAAAAGCCGATACGAAAGCACAGTCGCCAGGTCCCACGCTCCTCATCTGCCCGATGTCGGTGGTGGGAAACTGGATGCGAGAAGCGAAGAAATTCTCACCGTCCCTGAAAGCGATGATCCATCACGGCCCAGACAGGCTCTCAAAGGACGCTTTCGCGAAGGGGGCAGAGATGTGCGACATCGTCATCACCACCTACGCAACAGCTCTGCGGGACCAAGATACGTTATTGAGGGTTCGTTGGGAGCACCTGGTCCTCGACGAGGCCCAGAACATCAAGAACCCAAACACAAAACAGACCCGGGCAATAAAGGGGCTGGATGCCGATCACAGGATCGCCCTCACCGGAACCCCGGTTGAAAATCGGCTCTCTGAGCTCTGGTCGATCATGGATTTCCTCAACCCCGGCTACCTCGGCACCGCGAAGAGCTTCCACGAGAACTTCGCTCTGCCGATCGAAAAGTATCGGAACAGAGATCAGGCTGAAAGGCTCCGACGAATGACTCAGCCCTTCATCCTCCGGCGGCTCAAGACCGATCCCGCCATAATCAGAGACCTGCCCGATAAGGTCGAGGCGAAGGTCTACTACAACCTCACCCCTGAGCAGGCCTCCCTCTACGGAGCCGTGGTCGAAGACATGCTGGACCGGATAGAGCAATCCGAGGGGATCGGGCGAAAAGGGCAGGTCTTGGCGGCACTAACCAAGCTCAAACAGATATGCAACCACCCAGCTCTCTTCCTCCAGGATGGAAGCCTTCTTCCCGGGCGCTCCGGAAAGCTTGCCCGTCTCGAAGAGATGCTGGATGAGGTGCTCGCAGAGGGTGACAAGGCCCTGATCTTCACCCAGTTTGCTGGGATGGGCGCAATGCTCCGCCACCACCTCCAGGAAACGCTTGGGTGCGAGGTTCTCTTCCTCCACGGCAAAACGCCAAAAAAGCAGCGAGACGCCATGATAGAGAGGTTCCAGGCCGACGGGTCTGCATCCGTGTCCGCGTACGAATCTGATGGGCCGTCGATCTTCATCCTCTCCCTCAAAGCAGGCGGCTTTGGCCTCAACCTGACAGCGGCAAACTACGTCTTCCACTTCGACCGCTGGTGGAACCCGGCCGTTGAAGACCAGGCAACCGATCGAGCCTTCCGAATCGGCCAGAAAAAGAACGTCTTCGTAAACAAGTTCGTCTGCATGGGAACGCTCGAAGAGCGGATCGACAATATGATAGAAGATAAGAAAGGGCTTGCGGAGTCGGTCATCGGCGCAGGCGAAGCGTGGCTGACAGAGCTATCTTTAGAGGAGCTGAGAGAAGTCCTCACCCTCAGCCGTGATAGCCTTGGAAGTGATCAATCATGAGCGGCTACTGGGGATACTACCGATCAGGAACACCAAAAGCGGTCAAGAACGGCATAAAAGCGAAGAGCAAACGGGGTGTCATCGGCGAGAAGTGGTGGTCGAAGCGATGGGTTGCCCTGCTGGAATCCTTCGACATAGGAGCAAGACTTGGAAGGGGCCGCTCTTATGCTCGCAAAGGCCAGGTCATCTCCATCGAGGTCCAGAAGGGGCTCGTCAAATCCGAGGTCCAAGGAGTGCGATCGAAGCCCTACAAGATCGACATTCAACTGAAACCCATACCGAACGATGACTGGGAGAAGGTGATAGATGTCATGGCCTCAAAGGCGATCTTTGCGGCAAAGCTGCTCTCTGGAGAGATGCCAACCGATATCGAGGACGCCTTTGCCGAGGCAGGCGTCTCGCTCTTCCCGACCAAAAAAGATCTCAAGACCGACTGCTCCTGCCCCGACTGGTCAAACCCGTGCAAACATATCGCAGCGGTCTATTATCTCCTCGCAGAGCGGTTCGACGAGGATCCCTTCCTCATCTTCACGCTCCGGGGAAGGACGAAGGAGGAGGTCGTCGGTGCTCTTCGGAAAAGGCGCGTTTCGGCCGTAGAACCTGAGGTTGTGCCGCAAGATTCAGCTTTTGCCTCTGAAGATGCTGCGTCCCTGGAAAAATGCCTTGACAACTTCTGGGACCTTGGTGAGGGCCTAGATGCAGTTCGTCCTGCCCCAAGACCCCCGAAAATATCCAAAGCCGTCCTCAAGCGACTGGGGAATGCGCCCATCTTTATAGGCGAGACAAACCTTGCGGCCTGCCTTCCAAAAGCCTACGAGGTCGCAGGACGGGAAGCGCTGCAGAAAGCCGCCGGTTACAGGGCGATCGGACCCGACGATGAAAGAGCGTTTAAACGACACCTCCACAGCGAAAGAGGGCGATGAAAGTTAAAATATAAAAAACAATATCACAGATATTGAACTTATTTTCTTGCCCGCTGATGCTTCATAGTTGAATCGAGATAGAACGTCATTTCACAACAATTTGATCGTTTCACCAAGACCAGGATCAGAATCTAATACCTCAGCAGCGCCCCAACCCCCTCCGACGACGCAAGACAGGCGTCCTCCTCGACGAACTCGACCTCGGCCCCCGTCCTCACCGCAAGCTCGTAGAGCTCCTCGACGACGTTGACTGGCGATGTGGGGCCTCCGCAGGTCGGGCAGGTCTCCGGCGGCCTTTTTCTCGCTTCGAGGATCTGGCACCTCTCGCAGATCCAGCCTGGGATCGAGGCGTTCTTCAATAGGACGAGGACGTTCACCCGCCCCTGGTTGAGGGCGCCCTTCGTCGCCTCGACGCCCTGGACGGCTAGACCCCCTTTAAGGATCTCGGCCCGCAGCTCCTCGGCCCTTTCCTTCGACCTCGCCCTCTCGTCTTCGAGGGCGATCTCGTCTCCCACCTCGACCAGGTCCCTTTGGGACGTGTCGATGGATAGGTCGACGAGGCCCAGAACCTTCTTTCCCATTTCGGAGGGAAGCATCTCGAGGAGCTGGCGTTTGGCGTCGCCAGGTCCCGCAATGACGATCCCCCGGGTCTTGTGGCGGCTGCACGACTCTTGGACGTCCTCGACCACCTCCGAGAGGAAGGACTTTATCGCGCCCTTGCGGAGCCGGTTGAACCTCATCTGGCTCCAGCCCCCCTTCTTGTGCTTGTTCATGAGGTCGGTCGATAGGTGATTCATCTCCTCGGGAACGTCGGACCGGACACAAAAGAGCCTCGCCTCCTTCGAGTCGAGGAGGAGGACGCCGTAGTCCATGTAGTCGTCCCTCATCTTCGCCAGGGGCAGGAGGAAGGGGGAGGTGTCAAGGACCATGGTTTGCTTCGGCTCGATCCCGATCCTGTAGACGGCGAGGAGGGAATGGGGCAATGAAGCGAAGACTATTCGGCCCCTCTCGCCGGGGATGGGCTTCCAGAATAGGAGATCATCGACCATGGCCATCGTCTCCCTGAAGCTCTCCTTAAGGTCCTGGGAAAGGGCCTCCTCGATCGCCCTTCTCCGAGCGTCTACGAAGGACCGGTTGGAGGCCTCGTCCTCTTTGGAGGCGGTCGGGAGGTAGACCGACAGGTAGACGTCCTTCTCGTCTCGGATCTCGGCCAGCTCTCTTATCTCGATCTCCGTCACCGGGGTCAGCACCATCTCCTCGACCCTCTTGAACTCCTCCTTCGGTCCCATGCTATCGGGAAGGCCTCGAAGGTGAAAAGGGTTTCCGGAAACGTAACGACCGTCGGGACTATCAAAAAGGAGGAACATGCTCAATAAAGTGTTGCGATTTGCCAGAATGGTCGACGGGCAGATAATTATAAATACAAAAACTTAATCAATATTATTTGTGAAGGATCGTATAGAAAGGGAGATCGTTGCT
>Ga0265592_1001176_pt1 | contig 11773 bp, 9 predicted proteins | sample saktaG_7_FD_190141 | JGI IMG/M metagenome (GOLD analysis project Ga0265592, IMG submission 190141) | Saline water microbial communities from Sakinaw Lake, British Columbia, Canada - sak_2010_1_5_120m | ecosystem: Environmental > Aquatic > Non-marine Saline and Alkaline > Saline ... | reverse complement strand
GGCTACGGAGATGGGGTTGAAGTGGATGGGTCAAATGGAACTGGCACAGGCGATACCACCAGCGTACACGGAATGGATAGCGCGGCAGTGGTTGAGTACAGCGAACAGCCCGATAAGGCCCAACGCGGAGGGTCAGAGTCATGGAACCCGCTGAACAAAACGTTGATCTTTTCGGAGAACCGCTTGGCGCGGGTTCCATGTACTCTGTACCCTCTTGTTCTCCTCTTGGTTCCAACGTCGGTGCCCTGACTCCTGGGCATTACAAAACCATTGTGATTGACCCGCCGTGGCCCGGCCCCGGCGAGCACCGGAGCATGAAGGGCGGCGGTGAAACCCTGATCCCATACCAGACCATGACAGGGATTCAGCTTGCCTCAATGCGTATCGGAAACATTGTGGCTGACGGCGGGCAACTCTGGATGTGGACCACTTCGCGCAACTTTGTTGACGCCGGGTTGCTCATGCAACTTTGGGGGTTCCGGTACGCCGGGTTGTTTATCTGGAAGAAGCAGCCGAACCTGGGGCCGTGGATTCGCCACGACTCCGAGTTCCTGATGCGCGGCACGCTGCCCGGCGCGGAAATCAAGTTGCCAGCCCCGGTGCAGACGCACGAATGGCCCCGTCCGAAACGGCACAGCGAGAAGCCGCCGGAAGCGTACCGCATGATTGAGCACTACAGCCCGGCCCCACGTGTGGACATTTTCGCAAGACAGCCGCGACCGGGTTTTGATGCGTGGGGTAATCAGGCCCCAGAGTGTGAGGAGAACAGCCCGATAAGGATCAACAGCAAACAGACAGGAGACCTATGATTATGACCATGAAGCAAATCATCGAACGCGCCAGCGACAAGCGGCTCCGCGCCGCAGACCTGCGGGCGCAGGCGGGAGTCGTTTCCGTGGATGCCACCTGACGGCGGCGGTTTTTTTTAACGAAAGGCACCCTCAAAAGAGAACGTAAGGACCATTCTATGGACAAGAGGAAGCTCCAAGCCATCGGTGACAGCCTGACCGCGTGCCTGCTCACTGACGCACCATCGGCGATACACGAGATTGTCAAAGCCGGGCCGATACCGGCAAGCATCCGGTTCGCGGGTACATCCGGCGCCGTGATCCAAGCCGTGTTGGAAGGCATGAAAAACGACGCGGCACCAACAACCAAGCATCTGCGGGCCGTATCAGAGTTAAAAGGCGACGCGCTCGAAAAAGTGATCAATTACGCGCCTCTCACGACGCAGATCCGCGGATTGGTAAAAGCCCTACGCGAGCACGACGCGACCGAGCGGGCGGCTGGCGTTCTACGGCGCGACGATTCAAGCATCGCCTGCAAGCGCCACGATGTTGACGTCATTCTCGGTCAGGTTGATGCCAGAACCATGCACGCGGAGGGCAACACGGTTGACGCGGCGGCTTGGCTGGCGGATCCCGACGATCCCGAAGAACCGATCATTCACAAGCTGTTTGATGTGGGAGACCGGGTGTCAATCGTGGGGCAATCCAAGGCCCGCAAATCGTTCTATGCGATGCAAATGGCCGTGTCAATCGCGGCTGGAATTCCGTTTTTGGGTGCCGATACCGTGCGGCAAACCGTGCTATTGGTCAATGGAGAGATCAGAAAAGGCTGGTATCGGAGGCGGCTGCGGCGTATGGTTGATTCCCTGCTCCTGGACCCGCAAGTATTGGAGGACCGCCTTATAATCGTCAACAGTTGCGATGACACCGGCGCCACGTGGGACAGCGTACTCACAGAGGCGACGCGGCGCCGAGCTGGCGTCTGCATGGTTGATCCTGCCTATTTGCTCCTAGGCGATGAGATAGATCAGATCCAGGCCAAGGAGAACGTGCGGGCCATGAAGCAGTTTGCCGCCGAGGGCATTACGCTGGTTTGCGTGTACCATGCCACAAAGGGCCACATCGGCGACAGGCAGGTGATCGACAGGGTGTCGGGCAGCGGAATCTATGCAAGGGACGCGACCACCATGATTTCCCTGTGCGAGCACGCCAGCGAGGAAAACCACGCCGTCGTGTCGTCCGTAACGCGCAATCATCCGCCTTCAGACGCACGCGCGATTGTCTTCGAGAACGGTGCCTTTTTTGAGTCTCCCGATGTGGGCGCGGTTGAGAAAACCAGCAAGACGCAGGCCGCACGCAAGTTCAGCGACGAGGATGTCGCGTCATGCTTCTCCGATCAGCAGCTTTCATATGCCGACCAAACCCGCGTGATTCAGAACAAATTGAGCATCGGAATCGTCAACGCAAAGGCGATAATTACGCGGGCGGTAGAGGCTAGAATTGTTGCTGTTGTGCCTCACGGCCGCACGCATTATTACTCAAAACGCTGATATGGTACAATATGGTATGTTCTAGAACAACTGTTCTAATGGAATATGGTACAACACCCCTTATAGGGTTGTACCATACCACGACAAGCCCTTTGTACCGTGATGTGGTACAATGCAAAAAATAGGAGAAATGACAGCATGATGGCAAAGATCACAGTCAGCACGCCGAACGGGACATACACCTGCCGGCGCTTAATCTCGCCGACCCTCACGGCGAAGGTCTGGGCGCAAATCGTTGTGGACGGCTTACTGGACTCGCAGGCGGCCAACGGCGAGGTCGGGCCGATCACGGTTACGAGCATCGAGGAGGTTTCGAAGCCGGTTGTTTGCAATTCAGTATCCGAGAAAGGAGAATGACCATGACAGACTTTCAAGCGTTTCCTAAAATTAGTAGGTATAGCCGGGAGGTCATCGTAACGGAAAAAATAGATGGAACCTGTAGCGTCATCTTCATCGGTGATGATGGCGAGTTCCTGACCGGGAGCCGCACGCACTGGATCACCCCGGAAAACGACAACTACGGATTCAGCAAGTGGGCGCACGCGCACAAGGATGAATTGCTGACGCTGGGGCCGGGGCGGCACTTCGGCGAGTGGTGGGGAAGCGGGTGCCAACGCGGCTACGGTCTGAATAACGGAGAGAAACGGTTCAGCCTTTTCAATGTGGCGCGGTGGTGTCTGCACGGACAAGCGCCGCAGCAGATTCCAATGGCTGACCCGCGCATCGTCAAGATGCAGGATGTTCTTCCGCCGTGCGTCGGTCTGGTGCCTGTGCTGTGGCGTGGGAAGTTTGATGACTTCGACGTGTCCGCCGTGCTGGCCGATCTGGTGGCGAGCGGAAGCCGCGCCGCGCCGGGGTATTTATTTCCAGAAGGTATTGTAATTTTCCATACATCTGGTAATGTAGGCTTTAAGAAAACAGTGGAGAAAGACGACGAGCCGAAGTCCCGTATTGCGAACAGCGCGATATGCGTCAAGACGGGGCCGACATGACCGATCACCGAGCAAAAATCCGGGCCGTCCAGCTTCGCCCGCTGCCACCATTACCGGCGCTCAAACACCTGGGAGACCTGGCCGGGATGCTTCCGACAATCGTGGTCGACACTCGGGAGCAGACTCCGCTGCGGTTCACCCGCCTGCAATCCATACCCGGAACGCTGACGACGGGCGACTACTCGGTCGTCGGACTGGAGGAGCTTTTTGCGGTAGAGCGTAAGAGCATCGCCGACTTGGTGGCGTGTTGCTGCAATGCCAATCGAGCGCGATTCTTTCGTGAGCTTCACCGGTTGCGCGGCTATCCGTTCCGGCGGCTGCTGGTTGTCGGGAGGCGCAGCGAGATTGAGCTGCACCTATACCGCAGCGAGATCAGCCCGGCGTCGGTGTTGGGTACGCTGGCAGCGGTTGAGATCCGCTATCAGGTGCCGGTCGTGTTCGCGGCAACTCCAGCACGGGCGGCCGCACTGGTCGAGTTGTGGGCGTGGTACGCAGCCCGGGAGTACTGCGAGGTCGTCAACGACATTCTGCGGGGCGGGCGCGACACCCAGCCAAAAGTGAAGAAAGACGAGCAAGTTGCTGGACATTAAATCGAGCGGATGCGCGTTAGTTGACACTTGGACATAGTTTTCCGCGGTTTTGATTGACAAATTGCCCAGCCAGTGATAAACGACTAGCCAGATTTAACAAGAGGTAGTTTTATGGATTTAACAGGAGGTAGTTTTATGGCTGGTGATTTAACCGAGCAAACTTTACGGGCGGAGAAATGGCTGGTCAACCAGAAATGGAAGCTGCGCAGCCATAGAGACTACCGGCCCCGCAGCGATTTGCAAATTACCGAGCGGTTTCTTTCGGCTGTTCCAAGGGAGCTTCTTCGTGGTCTCGTCCAATATTTGCAGGGCGTCGCAACCGAAGAAAACCCGTTGATTGAAGGATCCCCGTATTTTGGGACGTGGATTTTTAGCCGCCACATTTGGGAGCGCGATCAGAGCCCCGACGATAACACGCTGATTTTCGTGCAGACGATGGTTGTTGGCACGGGCCTGACGGCCGGTTTTATCGTCGAAAAGGGGTGTGCCTATCAGGTCACGCAGACGTTTTACTGGGACGTGGAGACGATCCCAACCGTTCTGGACTCCACCAGCGGGGTAGCCTATTCGCTGGCGGCAATCTCGTTCGACAAGGAGACGGGCCTTTACAGAGCGGTTTTGGAGAAGCGCGAGCGGAAAGTTATCACAACGGGCGCCTTCACCAGCGCGCGGGACAGTTCGGCGACAGAGACGACGCAGAAGTGGAAGGGCGTCCGGACGGGAAATCTGGACGAGAACGGTGCCGCGGTCGTAGTGGACACCATGACGCTCGAAGTTGGCAAGGTCAAGAAGCAGGACATCCGGAAGAACGACGATTGCACGACGGACATAGACCAGGTGATTGAATTGGCGGTTGACCAGCCGATAACCGAGTGGGAAAAGAACCATTCCGAGACCGCGGAGACCGCCAAGGCAACCCAAGGGATTGCGGAAACGGAGCCTGGCGCGCCAGCGGATGGCGTCATAGTCGAAGTTTTGCAGGACTATACCTCGCACGGCAAGGCGCGAAAATCCGTCCGTACACGTACTGCTGTTGACCAGCCAGCAACGGACTGGGAGAAGACCCACGCGGAAACCACGGTCACGGCCAAGGCGACGCAGGGAACGGTCGAAACAATACCCAACAATCCTGCCGCGGGAACCATCGTTGAAGTCGTTCAGGATTTGACGCCATTTGGCAAGACGAGAAAGGCCGTGCGGACCCGGACGGCGATAGACCAGACCGCCGCGAACTATGTCAAGAGCCACGCCGAGACCGTGAGCGAGGCCAAGCATACGCAGGGCGCGGACGTTGCTGAACCAGGTGCCCCGGACGCTGGAGTCATCGTCGAGGTTGATCAGGAGCCGACGCCCCACGGGAAGGCGAGAACATTGGTACGGACGCGCACGGCTGTTGATCAGCCGACAACTGACTGGGAGAAAAATCACGCGGAGACAGCGGCAACCGTCAAAGCAACCCAAGGGACGGAAGAAACGGAGCCAGGGGCACCCAGCGCCGGGACGATCATCGAAGTATCCCAAGACCTTACCGCCCACGGCAAAGCCCGCAAGGCCGTGAGGACAAGAACCGCCGTTGATCAACCAATCACCGAATGGGATAAGAGCCACGCGGAAACGATTGCGACTGTCAAAGCCACGCAAGGCACTGCCGAGACGGAACCGGGTGCCCCGTCCGATGGTACAATCGTCGAAGTCTCGCAGGATTACACCCAATTTGGCAAGGCGCGAAAGGCTGTTCGGACGCGCACCGCAGTCGATCAGACAATGACGGAGTGGCAGAAAGCCCACGACGAAACCGTAGTAACTGCCAAAGCCACGCAGGGAACCGAAGAGACGGTACCGAATGACCCCGCGGCCGGCACGATTGTCGAGGTGTCGCAAGACCCTACGCCGTACGGCAAGGCACGCAAATCGGTACGAACCCGCACGGCGGTCGATCAGCCAATCACACAATGGTCCAAGACGCACGCCGAAACAGCCGTGATTGCCAAGGCAACGCAGGGAACTGTGTCAACTGAACCGGAAACCCCCGCAGCCGGGACAGTCGTGGAAATCGCGCAGGACTATACGCAGTTTGGCAAAGCACGGAAGCAGGTGGCGACCCGTACAGCCGTTGACCAGCCGACGACGGAATGGGAAAAAACCCACGCCGAGACGGTAGTAACGGTCAAAGCCACGCAGGGAACCGAAGAGACAGTGCCGGACGCGCCGGCCGCAGGGACAATCGTTGAGGTTACCCAAGACTTGACGCAGTTTGGAAAGGCTCGCAAGGCAGTCAGAACCCGCACAGCGGTTGATCAGGAGGCGACGGATTATCTCAACAGCCACGCGGAAACCGTAACGGAAGCCAAGCACACCCAAGGGGCAGACTTGGCCGACCCCGGTACGCCCGACGCTGGGGTGATCCTTGAGGCGGTTCAGGAGCCGACCCCGCACGGAAAGAAGCGGACTGTTTTGCGGACCCGGACAGCGGTTGACCAACCCATCAGCGAGTGGAGCAAGACGCACGCAGAGACCGTTGCGACGGTAAAAGCGACCCAGGGCACGGAAGAGACTGAACCGGGTGCCCCCGCAGCAGGTACGATTGTTGAGGTTACCCAGGATTACACACCCCACGGGAAGGCCCGGAAGCAGGTTAGGACGCGGACGGCGAAGAATCAGACGACTTCGAACGCTGAATCCCGCGCCGATCAGACCAGCGCAACCGATATTGCGACGCAGGCGACCGCAGAGGTAACGGCAGACGCAGTTTTCGGCAAGATTATCAGAGCCCGAAACCGCTCCACGGAGTTTGGAAAGTTTGCCACGGAGAAAGAGACGATCACGCCGGTCAACCAGACTGCAACGGACACGGAAACGCGGGCCGACCAGACAAGCGCAGTGGCAAAAGCGACTCAAGCCGCAGCCGAAGTAGATGCAACGGCGGGAGTCGGTGAGGATAACAAGGTCATCAGGGCGCGGAACCGCCCCACGGAGTTTGGGCTATACGCCACGGAGCGCGAGGTTATCACGCCGGTCAGCCAGACGGCAACGAACGGCGAATCGCGGGCCGACCAGACGAGCGTGACGCTTCTGGCAACGCAGGCGGCGGCGGAGGTGACGGCGACGGCGGTTGCCGGGAAGATCGTGAGAGCGCGTAACCGGCCAACCGAGTTTGGATTGTACGCCACGGATCTCGAAACCATTGAGCCGACCGACCAGGCGGGGCAGGGCGCGGAGGTCAGGGCCGATCAGACCAGCGCAATCGTGACAGCTACCCAGGCAGATGCCGCGGCAGATGAGAGCGCGATAGCCGGAAAGATCGTTCGCGCCGACAGCCAGCCGACCGAGTTTGGCAAGTTCAAGACCCGCAAAGAGGTCATAACCCCAGTCAATCAGACGGCGACCGACGCGGAGACCCGTTCGGATCAGACCAGCGCAACGGCCAAGGCGACACAGGCCGATGCAGAGGTTTCGGCAACCCGTGGCGTAGGTGAGGATAACGCGATCATCCGAGCCAGCAACAATCCCACCGAGTTCGGCAAGGTTGCGACGGCGCGGGAGGTCATCACGCCGGTGAACCAGACGGCAACGAACGGCGAATCGCGGGCCGACCAGACGAGCGTGACCTTGGTGGCAACCCAAGCCGATGCGGAGGTTGCAGCGACGCCCGAAGTCGGGAAGGTCATTCGCGCAACAAACCGACCGACCGAGTTTGGCAAAGTGGCGACGGTCAAGGAGACGATCACCCCTACGGGGCAGTATAGCTCGCTGGCATTTGAGACGAGGATTGGAAACAAAGACGGAACGATGGCGCTTCACTGGTGGAATAACCAGGCGGCCGGGTATGGTGACGCGCTGATGGATGCCGCCAGTGCCGTCGCGCAGAAGAGCATGAGCCCGCCGCGCTTAAACGAGTTTGGGCTGGAAGAGGGCACGGCGAGCGTGTGGTTGCCAGACGATATCAGCGAATCGGACGTGATACCGCTTTCGCTCCAGACAATCCCCATGTCGTTCTACCGGGTAAAGGATATCGTCTCGGGCGGTACAATCGTTACACGGGTGCAACTGGTGACATTCGAAGCCTATACGCAGTACCTAACCACGCTGAACGCCGCAGAAGTCGCTTTGGCGGGGTTGTCTAACATCGCCAGTGGGCAGATTGGGAGTTTTACAACGACGACCGGAATCCACATGTACAAGATGATGGCAAAGAGCAGACCGTTGACATTCGGAGCCTGGGCGACACCACCGGCGCCGGCGTAACGCACAAAGGGCAAACACATGCCAGATGTTCCGACATACGAAGGGCTTGCAGAAACACGGGATTCCGATGTCACGTCGCTGGCTATGGAAGTCGCGGAACTGCGGCAGATGATTGTCATGCTTCAAGGAGAGCTTGGCGAACAGGGCGAGCGAATCGAGCGGGATGACGCCGGGTATGAGGGCATCCGAGACGCGGAGATGACGGACAACACGGCGACGGCTTGGCAACTGGTTCTCGACGGGACAACGGCCACGATTCTAAACGGGGTTATTCAGCGCGGGCCGAAGGCCTGGACGACCGCGAGCTTTGCCGTTGCCGACTTCGACGCGGTCGGAAACGAGGTGTGGATATATGCAAGGATCAACACGCAGACGCACGCGATTGAATGCCTGACGGCGGACAGCTTTGCGAACGCCACGGACGCAACGCTTCCGGCCTCGGATACCTACCTGAAAAAGCCGTTGTACAGGTTGGAGCGGGCGACGTCGGGGGATCCGTTCTTTATGACGCTGGACTGCCGGACGATGTTGGAAATGGTGGTAAGAGTATGACCCTAAGACAATACGGAGCCGGGGCTTTGATCAGTGCGGCGCTCTCGGTTACGGGGGTGTTATGGTGGCAGCGCGCAAATCCGTATGTGGCCGGCGAGGATGAGGCGGCGCTTGCGGCGGACAGCTTCGAGGTCTACAACTCGCACGTTTGGCGCGGTACCGCCGCATGGAGCCCAAACAGAGCGCTGACAATCACGTCTTGGATCGTGCGGACGAACCTGATGACCATGCAGGGCCGGTTCAGGGCGTTGGCGTCGGCCTATTCGGGAGTGACGCCGACGTGGGGGGCACGGGTGTTGGTCGGCGGGTGGCCGCACACGAACGGGACCACGCTGCTGACATACAACTACGCCGGGTATACGAACAGCGGAGTCACATTCGAGTATAATCCGTTTGCCAACGGACGAGTATCAAATCGAATCTGGGAACTTACAAGCCGCTACGCCACCAACGCCACGCCGACCTACGTGACGCTCTGCACGCGAATCATTGGTCCAGAGTACGGAACGCGACAGTATGACCAGGCGGACACGGATGCACGCAACAAGCACATCCCGGCAGCGTTCGACTATGTGATGTGCCCGGTGACGACAGGCGGCGCGGCAATCGTGTCGGCTGATTATGTTCCATATGGAACAAATTGGAACTGGTGGACGGACGTAGGCTGGGGAACGAATGTGTGGATATGGCCGGGGAATGAGACGGTGATATCGAACAAGCGGGTGCAGAGGGGCTGGACGATGCAGACCAACGACCTGAACAACATCCGCTTTGCGCACAACTCGGTTACGCAGTCGATTATGGTCTATAGCGCGCACCTCCTGAACGGCTATCATTCAGAGGTCGCGAAGTATTATGTTCGTGGAAGCGCGTCATCAAACGAAAGCAGCACGGTTGGCCTGACCACGTTTGACGACTTGGACACATTGATTCGCCAGAAAGCGGTTACAAATTGCTTTTCCGGATCCAGCGAATTGCTCTACAACCTTCACGTTGCCACAAATGCGTACGGTGCGACGGAGCCGCGTTGCGCGCGAGTTACGCACTACGGATTGAGAGAAGAGCAATGGACGAACGGAGTATGGAAGGCTGGTTCGCAGAAAATGAAATGGAGCTATTCCTTGCAGCAGACGCACATAAAAGCCCCGTGGCCGTCGGATTCCGTGTGCGCTTCGGGCCTTGTATCCAGAATTAGGACGTATGCTGTTTATGTATATAATCCGCTCGCAATACAAACGATAAACATGTTCGACTCTTACCCGGGGTCGTCCGGGTGGCCGCCCGGAGAGGCGTATTTTACCGGGGAGAGTTTTGCGCTGTCCGATTACGAAGGCGACGCGCCTGACGGGATTCTATTGTCTCGGTATCCAGACCGCGAACTTAACAGCGGAATCAACGTGTGGAGCCAATGGCGCGATGTGATCAAAGTTCCTTCCATCACGCAAGATCTCTACGCACAAGATATGCCAGATGGGTGCGCATCGCCGTACAACCAGGCGCCAAACATCTTCGTTGCACCAAGCGAGTGGGTGTTGACTGAACTTTCAGACGTATCAAATCCGACATCGCGGCCAATTTTCACGGTTGGCTCATTGCAGACGAATTACATCCAAAGTCTGCCGATACACCAGAAGGTTACGTGGGATGAAACATTTTCTGGTGTCCGGTACATTGGCCGCATTCAAGCGTACAGCGCGGGAATCTACATCTACGCGATTGTGACGGTCGTTGACTGGAACTACACGCGATATGCGGACGGCGGGACGAATAACGTTGCGCCGTTTACGCCGGAGTGGTTGCTTTAACGATGTTGACTGTGTATAATGAGCGAAAGGGAAGGGGGCTGTATGATCACACCTATGGCAGAACGTAGTCGGATAAATGCAAACCGAAGGATGTTTGGAATACCGACGCTTGAGGAAGATGAGCGGCGCATGGCCGCGCGGTTGCCGGTCGCGCCTCCCGCGCAGCCGATGCGCCCCTGGCTCGACCCGCTGGCGGGCCCCTGGCCCCAGCCGATTCCGACGTCCGGGCCCCAGAATGTTCCTGTTGCCGGTGCCCCCGGTGCTCCTGGCGACGCTTTTGGCCCGCCCCCAGAGGCACCAATTTACACATACCCAGGCCAGAGCCCAGAAAGGCGAACGACTCTAGCCGAATCATTGCTTAACCAACCCGGTGAACGTGGCGGAATGGAGTTGTACGAACCGCCCGGTGGCGGGCTGATTGCACTTCCCCCCGGTAGCGTAAGGCCCGGTGCAAGCTGGCGTTCGGCTCCTGGTGGTGGAGGTATTGCCATTCCCGGCGCGGAGATTGGGCCGCCGCGCACCCCGGTGGCACCCCCGGCAACGGGCGGCGGATATGGCAGCGGCGGCGGCGGTGGAGGTATGGACAACGCAATCCCTGTAGCCGCTCCAATGGCCCCGCCCGTCGCGCCGATGCAGCCGAATTGGAACACCCCCGCAGCGGCGTGGGGCGCACCAGCCGCCAGTGGCGTTGAGTTCGGTAATGTTCCCGGAAACGTGATCAGCCGTATGGCCCCCGGAGCACCCGCGGCGCCGCCGCAGGAATCCGTCATCGCCGGTCTTGAGGCGCAACAGCGTGCGAAGACGGCCCAGCGGATGGGCATCGAGGCGGGAATGCGGACGGGCGGACCGACAAGCGTGCGGGAACGCACCATTGCGGCCGCAATTCAGCGGCAGGGGCAGGAGAAAGCGGCAGCGGCGGAACGGACGGCGGAGACACAGGCGGTAGCACTCGAAGCCGAGAACAAACGCAAACAGCCGCAAGCGGTGGCCGGGGCGGCGGGCGTTACGACGTGGGATGGGCAGAACTGGACGACGACCATCAAACCTGGAGCCGAAGTTGCGGCCCCCCACTGGTCGGAACAGGTCAAAAACCTTACGCTGTTGTACAACGCTATGGCCCGTGTGAACATTGATCCGGCCACCATGATTGCCATTCAGATGATGCCGGTGAAAACAGAGGAACAGAAAGACGCCCAGAAACGGGCGTATGACAAGATTTTCTCTGGCGGCGATGAGGAAGGCAAGAAGAAG
>Ga0265592_1001172_pt1 | contig 11783 bp, 8 predicted proteins | sample saktaG_7_FD_190141 | JGI IMG/M metagenome (GOLD analysis project Ga0265592, IMG submission 190141) | Saline water microbial communities from Sakinaw Lake, British Columbia, Canada - sak_2010_1_5_120m | ecosystem: Environmental > Aquatic > Non-marine Saline and Alkaline > Saline ... | reverse complement strand
ATCAACTCTTTTACCTAAAAGGTTTCTCCTGAATCTGCCCCTTTTCCCCTTAAGCATATCTGCCAAGCTTTTTAAAAGTCGTCTTCCTCCTGTGCTTGCCCTTGTTAAAGTTCCAGTTCTCATTCCGTTGTCAATCAAAGCATCTACTGCTTCTTGAAGCATTCTTTTCTCATTTCTGATAATAACCTCAGGAGCCGCAATGTCATTAAGGTATTTTAATCTATTATTGCGATTAATTACCCTACGATAAAGATCATTAAGGTCAGAAGAAGCATAGCGTCCACCATCTAACTGAACCATGGGCCTTAAATCTGGCGGAAGAACAGGCAACACTGTAAGAAACATCCATTCTGGTCTTATGTTCGCTTCTGCCATTCCCTGGAAAAATCTTAACCTCCTTAATAGTTTCTTTTTTTGAGAAGTAGCCACTTTTTCTAGTTCTTGCTCCATTTTTTTTATCTCTTCCTTCAGATCAATTTCTTTAAAAATCTCGAAAATTGCCTCAGCCCCTGTCTCTGCTTCAAAAACTTCTCCATATTTTAAGCTGAATTCCTGATAATCTATTTCCGAAATAATCTTAAACTTACTTAATGATTTTAATTCATTTACTGCCTCTTCTTTTACCCTTTTTAGCTCTTCTAAAATTTTACTTAACTTAACCTTACTTTTTTCTGTTAACTCCTGTTCTTTGATCTTTTTTTTGTATTCTTTCTCGATCTCGACTAAAAGGTTTTCTTTTGCTTCTTCAGATACAGAGGTTATTATGTAGGAAACAAAATAGATAACCTTTTCTAATTTTTGCCTTGGCACTTTTAAAACCATGCCTATAGATGAAGGAATTCCCCTTAAAAACCATATATGTGAAACAGGAACAGCCAAATTAATATGCCCCATCTTTTCCCTTCTTACGTTGCTGCCAGTTATTTCTACACCACAACGGTCGCAAACAATTCCCTTGTATCTAATACCGCGATACTTACCACAATAGCAGCAATAGTCGCGAGTAGGACCAAATATTTTTTCACAAAACAAGCCGTCTTTTTCCGGCTTAAATGTTCTATAGTTGATTGTTTCTGGTTTTAAAACTTCACCAAAAGACCATGCCAAAATTTCTTTTGGAGAAGCAAGTTTCAACTGGATTGAATTTAACTTACTTGTTCTCATTTTTATACTTCTTATTTAAATAACGGTTTTTTTAACTTTTAGAAGTCGTTTCTGGTCCCGATTCATCATTATTAATAATCACATTCAAAGCAAGAGATTTTAATTCGTTGACCAATAAATTAAAAGAGGCAGGAAGATCCGGCGGCTTAATTTCATTATTATTCAGAATTGATTTATAGGCAGACGCCCTACCAATCACATCGTCTGATTTAATTGTAAGCATTTCTTGTAAAGTATATGCCGCGCCATAGCCTTCTAACGCCCAGACCTCCATTTCTCCAAACCTTTGACCTCCAAACTGCGCCTTACCTCCCAATGGTTGTTGAGTAATTAAAGAGTATGGGCCAATAGATCTCATGTGAAGCTTATCCTCTGACATATGGTCTAACTTCATCATATACATATATCCAACATTAACCCTATTTGCAAATGCCTGCCCAGTTCTTCCATCATAAAGAACAATCTTGCCATCACGGGATATGCCAGCTTTTTCTAATTCTTCTTCAATATCTTTTACTGTAGCTCCTGAAAAAGAAGGACTAATCGCAAAATAACCTAATTTTTCAGCGACAAGACCTAAATGTGTCTCTAAAATCTGCCCCAAATTCATTCTTTTGATAATTCCTGTTGGGTTTATAACAATATCAACTGGTTTTCCATCTTCCATAAACGGCATATCTTCAACAGGTAAAATCTTAGCTACAATACCTTTGTTTCCATGGCGGTTTGCTAATTTATCGCCAATGCTTAATTTTCTGAGTCGAGCAACATTAATGTCTATCTGTTTAATAACTCCTGGATCTAAACGATAACCCCTTTTCCTTGAAAAGACTTTTACGTCCATAACCTTGCCCCTTTCTCCATACTTCATTTTCAAGGAAGTATCTTTGACTTCTTTTGCTTTTTCTCCAAAAATCGCTTTTAACAATCTTTCTTCTGGCGTTAAAGTTTCTTTGTCCCGCGGAGAAATTTTACCAACTAAGATATCATTAGCATCAACTTCAGCTCCTATTCTTACTATCCCTTCTTCGTCAAGATTACTAAGTTTATCCTCACCAATATTAGGAATATCCCAAGTAATAACCTCTGGGCCAAGCTTGGTGCCTCTTACTTTGCAAATAAACTTTTTAATTTTAATTGATGTCAAAAGATCTCTCTCTAGCACCCTTTCTGAAACAACTATCGCGTCTTCAAAGTTAAAACCATGCCAAGGCATAATTGCAACCAAGATATTTTTGCCCAATGCTAATCTTTCATTGCTAACACTCCCTCCCTCGGCAATCACATCGCCTTTTTTAACTTCCTGTCCAAGACGGACTACAGGTCTTTGATGAAAACAAGTATCTCTATTTGTTTTAACAAAAATACCTATAGGATAATCTTTTACTTGCCTTTTAGTTTTACTACTCTTGGTTTGCACTTTAACGTGACTGCCATCAACCTCAATAACGGAACCCGATTCTTTAGCAATTATTTCTTGCCCAGAATCCAAGGCAATTCTTTTTTCCATGCCTGTTCCAACTATTGGGAAATCAGGATCTATCAAGGGAATTGATTGTCTCTGCATATTAGAACCCATTAGCGCCCTGTTAGCATCATCATTCTGGAGAAAAGGAATACAGGCAGTACTGGCTGAAATACACTGTTCCGACGAAACATCAATAAAATCAAGGTCTTTTACATCGGCAATACCTGGCTCACCATTAATTCTTGCATCTACCTCTTTTTCTAAAATTTTACCCGAAATGTCTGTGAGTATTAACCCAGAGCCTATAGTATATTTTTCTTCTTCATAGGCAGAAAAATATTCTGGTTTTTGAATAATTTTACCATTTTTAACTCTGAAATAAGGAGTTTCAATAAATCCATACTCATTAACTCTTGCGAAAATAGAAAAGTAGTTAATCAATCCTACATTTTGACCTTCTGGAGTTTGTATAGGACAAATACGTCCATAATGAGATGGTTGGACATCACGAGCTTCAAACCCTGCTCTTTCCCTAGTCAGCCCGCCCGGACCAGTTGCAGCTAATCTTCTTTTATGCTCCAATTCTGCTAACGGATTTTCATTGTCCATAAATTGAGACATTTGACTAGAAGCAAAAAAGGATTGAACTTGAGCCATAAATGGTCTCGGATTAATTATATGAGAAGGCATTAAGTCATCAACATCCAAAGATGCCATCCTGTCTTTTATAATCCTTTCAACTCTCATCATCCCAATCCTAAGATTATTTAAAAGAATCTCTGTAAAAACTCGCACTCGCCTATTACCTAAATGGTCTATTTGATCTGGAGTGGACCCAGGGGTGTTGTTTAAACGAATAATTTCCCGGATAACTGCAACAACATCATCTAATTTCAGAATTCTGTCGTCAAACTTAATTTTATAATCCTTGTTTTTTTTACTCTTAGGCTGTAATTCTGGCAATCTTTGCCATGTCTTCCATCTACCAACAATAGATAGATCATAACGCTTAAAATTAAAGAACAAGTTATCAATAAAGACCTTGGCAACTTCAGGATTTGACATTTCCCCCGGCCTTAAGCGATTATAAACCTCAAAAAGCGCCTCCTCTTGGTTTTTAGATGGGTCACTCGCAATTGTTTTTTCTATATAACTTATCTCACCAATATCAACATCCTTAAAAAGGTCTTTTATCCCTTCATTATCGCCAATGCCCAGCGCTTTTAAAAAGCAAGTTGCCGCTACCTTTCTTCTTCTGTCTATTTTTAGATAAATTACCCCTTTTTTGTCGGTCTGAAGTTCTAGCCATGCGCCACGATTAGGAATAACTTTAGCGCCAAAATATTTTTTTTCTACGCCATGAGCTGTAAAAAAAACGCCGGGAGAGCGAATTAGTTGGGAAATAGTAACTCTTTCTATCCCACCAATAATAAAAGTTCCCCTATTTGTCATTAGGGGAAAGTTAGCTAAAAATACTTCTTGTTCTTTTGATTTTGATGTTTTAAGGTCAACAAGTTTTACTTTAACCTTTAAAGATGCTTCAAAAGAAGCATTGTCATTTTTTGCATCGATACCATTTTTGTATTTTGGTTCTTCTAAACGAAAATCCAAAAAGGATAGTTCAAATTTTTTCTCAGTATAATCTCTAATTGGAGAAACTTCCGTAAGAAGACCTTGGAAATCTTCTTTCCAAAATTTCTGCCAGCTTTTTTTTTGTATGGTCAAAAGATTAATCGGGGGAAGAGAAATCTTTGCCCGAGAAAAGTTTTTTTCTTTCCTCATAGTTTAAATTTAGATTAAAGAAAATAATGGCCTCAAAGTGATGAGTAAAAACTTAGAAGTAAAAAAGCGAAAAAGCCCTAAAACCTTTTTAGAGTTTAAAAAAAATCTCTTTCGTTTTACACACAAAACATAATACTTTTTTAAAGATAACAGTTCTTTTTTTTTTGTCAAGGGTTTTCCTCTTTGTGCTGAAGTTACCTTTTGTTTTAAAGCCAAATCTCTTTACCCATTTTCTGACAATTGTGCAGCCTCAAAGGTTCACAATAACACTCGCAGATTAGGGAATTGGTTTTTTGGTTATTTTTTAGCAGAAAGATCAATGATTGTTTTAATGACTGCGTCAAAAGAAAGAGAGATAGACCCAATTTTTTCTTCTAATAAAAATTGGGCAAAGTCAGGAAAGTCGCTTGGTGCTTGTCCGCAAATACCTGAATACTTTTTCTTTTGCCTACATAGTTTGATTACTTTTTTAATCATTTCTTTTACCGCCTCGTTTCTCTCGTCGAAAATAGGCGCCACTCGCGGTTCATCTCTATCTACTCCTAAAACAAGTTGCGTTAAATCATTTGAGCCAATACTCATACCGTCAAAAATTTCTAAAAATTGTTCAGCTAAAATCACATTGGAGGGAACCTCGCACATTACATAAACATTTAACCCATGTTTCTGTTTTTTTGCCTTAACCGATGTTTGATAAGAATTAAGGCCAAATTTTTTCATTAGTTCTAAAACATCTTTACCTTCTTTAATGGTTCGACAAAAAGGAACCATTACTGAAACATTTTTCAAGCCAAAATCATTTCTCACTCTTTGAATCGCCTGGCACTCCATTTTAAAAGCAGGCTGGAACCCCTTGTCTAAATAACGGTAAGCGCCCCTAAATCCAATCATAGGGTTTGCTTCTTGTTTTTCAAATAATTCTCCACCAACAAGATTGCGATATTCATTGGTTTTAAAATCAGAAAATCGCACAATAACTTCCTTTGGATAAAAAGCCGCAGCAATCTGCCCAATCCCCTCTGCTAACTCTTTAACAAAATATTCTCTTTTATCTGCGTGTTCTATTGTAATTTTGTCTATCTTTTTAATAATTTGTTTTAATTTTTTTGCCTTTTTTGTCCTACCCCTATAAGATTGTTTTTTAAGTTTTTCATAATGGTATAGGGCCAAGGGATGAACTTTAATCTTTTCAGCAATAATAAATTCCTCTCTTGCCAACCCAACACCATCTACTGGAAGAAAAGATGTTTGAAACGCAATTTCCGGCGCTGCTATATTAAGCATTATTTTAGTCTTTAGTTTAGATTTTTTTGTTAAGTCATATTTCTTAACACGATAAGAAACTTCACCTGCGAAAATCCTGCCCATCCTTCCCTGGGTACAATCAGCAGTAACCATTTTACCACTTTTAAGAGTTTTCAAAACATCTTTTACACCAACAATACATGGGACTCCAAGTTCTCTTGATACAATAGCTGCATGGCAAGTAGGGCCTCCCTCCTGTGTTATAATCGCTGATGCCAAAGGAAATGCTGTCACCCAATCAGGATCAGTCATTTTTGTGACCAAAACTTCGCCCCTTGAAAATTTAGAGATTTTTGAAACATCGTTAATAACATTAACCTTGCCATATCCAATCTTATCGCCAACAGCAATACCAGTTAAAATTGGCTGTTTTTTTGTTTTAATAATATATTCTGAATAAGAATTTTCCTTTTTCACGGAATGAACTGTTTCAGGCCGCGATTGGACTATAAAAAGCTTTCCGGTCTTGCCATCCTTTGCCCATTCAATATCTTGAGGCAATTTATAATGTTCTTCAATCATCATCCCCCATTTAGCTAATGTCAAAACCTCTTTATCAGTTAAAGAAAACATTGTTTGTTTATTTTTTGGCACCTCAACTTTTTTTAGACCACTCCTTTCCCCATAAACTAATTTATGCGTTTTCCTGCCTAAATTTTTAACAATAATTGATTTAAACCCCTGTTTTAATGTAGGTTTGAAAACATAAAAATCATCAGGAGTGACCCAGCCCTTAACAATCATCTCGCCTATTCCCCAAATAGAATTAATTGAAACAACATTTTTAAAGCCAGTCTCAGTGTCTATAGTGAACATAACACCAGAACAAGCAATATCTGACCTTACCATTTTTTGGACACCAACAGATAAGGCAAAATCCAGCTGAGAAATCTTTTTTTCTTTACGATAAGTAATTGCTCTATCATTGAATGTAGAAGCCATACATAACTTTATGGACATCAACAAGTCCTTTTTATTTTTTACATTTAAAAAAGTTTCAAATTGCCCGGCAAAAGACGCTCCCGGCGCATCTTCCGCAACACCTGATGTGCGCACTGCTACAGAAGTGTTTAAACCATATCTTTTACGTAGAAAATAATATGCCTTAAAAACCTCATCTTCCAAGTCAGAAGGAAATTTGGCATGCAAGAACAATGCTCTTGCTTTCTTTCCTACTTTCTGAACAGATTTAATGTCTTGCCCTTTAAAATTAGTAAATATTTTTTCTAATTTTACATCGATTTTATTCTCTTGTAGAAAGTACCAATATGCATGAGATGTTAAAGCAAAACCTCCTGGAACATTTATACCCTTGGGTTCTAAGACATTAATCATTTCCCCTAAAGAAGCATTTTTACCACCAACCAAAGGAACATCCTTTAAAAAAACATCTTTAAAATCCACAACATACTTTAATTTCTCTTTTTTGGTCTTTTGTTGAATGTGTTTTTTTCTTTTTTTTATCATTATTATTTTATTAAAGCCCGCATGGCTGAAACCGCATGCTTTGGGTCGAAATAATTAGGGATTCTGCCCTTTTCTAATAAATCAATGCCTGGCTGGGTGAATTTGCCACCCATAAAACAGGCAATAATTGGTTTTTTGGGATATTTTTTCTTAGCTCTTAACATTATCTTAGCATTTTTCTCTACTTCTGTCATAATCTGAAATGTTTGCGCAACAATAATGCCGCTAATATTGTCTTGGGAAAGCAAGGACTCAATAGCTACTAAATAACGTTCAGATAAAGCATCGCCAACAATATCAAGAGGGTTTCTTTTAGAATATCCTTTATGCATAACCTTGGATTTTTCTAGTAAACGTATAGTTTTTGACTCTAATTTAGAAAGCTTAATTCCCATGCTTTGGCAGTAATCAACCATTAAAACCCCTACTCCGCCGCCATTAGTAACTATGCTAATTCCGTTTTTACATCTTGGCTGCCATGCCATTGCTTTACTGTTATTAAAAAGCTCTGTCAATGTTTCAACTTCTACCAATCCTGTTTGTTTAAAAACAGCTGAGTAAATTTCAGATGGACTTGATAAAAAAGCAGTATGAGATAAAGCAGCTTTTTTACCTGCTTCACTTTTTCCTGCCTTTAAAACAAAAACTGGCTTGATTTTGGCAAGCTGGGTCGCTGATTTAATAAAATTGCTCCCCTGTTTCACACCTTCTAAATAAAGAGCAACAACTTTTGTTTCCGAATCGCTTTTAAGCCAATCAAGAATATCGCATAGCTCGACCCCCGCCTCATTTCCATAGGAAACAATAGTTGAAAAACCATAATTCTCTTTTAATGACCTATCTATCATTGAGTCAATAAGCGCGCCTGATTGAGAGATAAAGGCAATACTGCCTGCTCTCGGCATTGCTGGCGCAAAACTAGCATTAAGTTTGAGACGTGGGCTAATAATGCCTAAACAATTCGGACCAAGTAAGGGAGTTTGCGTTTCTTTCGCCAATTTGGCAATTTGTTCCTGAAGCATTTTCCCCTTTTTGCCAGTTTCTGCAAACCCGGCGGAAATAACTATCAAACTACCAACTTGCTTTTCTACTGCCTGCCTTACGACAAGCGGAACCACTTTGGCTGGGACGGCTATTATAGCTAAGTCCACTTTTTCCTTAATCTCAAGAATTGTCTTATATGTCTTATGTCCTAAAACTTTGGCCTTATTGGGATTAACAAAGAAAATTTTCCGCAATGATCTCCCTGCTAAAAGATTTTTAGAAATGCCTAATCCAACTGAACCGCTACGGTCAGTCGCGCCTATCAGGGCAATTGTCTTAGAATTAAAAATTTTATTTAGCATTGTTAAAAAATGATTTTTGCATCAGCTACGCTAACTTTTTGTTCATTGGCAATAATTGGATTTAAATCTATCTGTTCAATCTCAGGATGTTCCAAACAAAGCTCAGATAAACAAACAATGATTTTTTCTATTTTTTTGAGATTAACCTTTTTTATGTTCCGAAATCCAGTTAATACTGGATAGCTATTAATATCCTTTATCATATTTCTTGCTTGACTCATTGAAACAGGCGCTACACGAAAACTTACATCTTTTAAAATTTCTATAAAAATACCACCCATGCCAAACATTAAAACCGGCCCAAATACTTTATCGCGCTTCATTCCAACAACCACTTCAATACCTTCAACTTGCGACTGAACTAATAAGCCATCAATTTTTGCCTTGGGCTTAAAAAAAGAAACTTGAGAAACAATCTTATCCCAAGCTCTTGAAAACTGCCATCCATCTTTAAGGTTGGTCTCTACCCCGCCAATATCGGTTTTATGCAAAATGTCTGGCGATGAAATCTTTAATACAACAGGATATCCAATCTTTTGCGCAAAATCAGCAGCTAACTTCTTATCTTCAAAAACCCTTGTTTCTAAATAAGGAATCTTGTACTTTTTAAGAAGTATCTTTGTCTCCCCCCAACTTAAAAGCTTCATTACTTATTTTTTAAAAGTTTTGAATATCTAAGATACACAATTATGATTTTTGAGTGACATACTCAGCAAAGTCCGCCAAACGGCAAGCATAAGCCCACTCATTATCATACCATCCAACTACTTTGACTGTCTTGCCAATTACTCTTGTAAGTCCTGCGTCAACAATAGCTGAAAATTCATCTCCTTTAAAATCAACTGAAACCAATGGCTGATCCTCTACTCTTAAAATACCCTTTAATTCTTTTTCCGCTGCTTGTCTAAAAAAATTATTAACTTGTTTTGAGTCAGTTTGTTTTTCAACATGACAAATTAAGTCCAATAAAGAAACAACAGGAGATGGAACTCTTACCGCAATGCCGTCTAACTTTCCCTCAATCTCCGGAATTACTTTGCCAATTGCTTTTGTTGCACCGGTAGTTGTGGGTACGATATTTAGACCAGCAGCCCTTGCCCTTCTTAAATCCCTATGTGGCAAATCCAATAATTTTTGGTCATTAGTATAGGAATGAATAGTTGTCATTAACCCGCTTACAATACCCAAATTCTCATGAAGAACTTTAGCAATCGGAGCTAAACAATTGGTTGTACAGGAGCCCATATCAGAAATATGGTCTTTTTTAGGATCAAATATCTTTTCATTTACGCCTAAAACAAATGAAGGAATATCATCACCCTTGCATGGCGCAGAGATAATGACCTTCTTCGCTCCAGCTTTAAGGTGTTTCTCTACTTGCGCGCGTTCTTTAAATCTGCCAGTACACTCTAAGACAACATCAACTTCAAGCTTTTTCCATGGCAATTTTTCAGGATCCGGTTGAGAAAGAACTTCAATTTTTTGATCCTTAACTAAAAAACAGTTATCTTTTATTGATACTTCTATTGGATAACGTCCATAAACAGAATCATATCTCAAAAGGTGGGCAAGTGTTTCAGTGTCAGCCAGATCATTAACAGCCACGATTCTTATTCCTGGATGACTCTGAATAATTTTTCTAAAACTAGCTCGACCAATGCGGCCAAAGCCATTAATAGCAAGATTTATCATATTTTTATACTTAATTGCTTTTTATTCTTTAATGTTAAGCAATTGCGATATCTTATTCCTATCAAAACCAATTACTATTTCATCGTCTATTTCAATCACAGGCACCCCTGTCTGCCCCGATTTTTCTATCATTTCATCAGCCATTTCTCTATTTGCAGATACATCAATATCTTCAAACTCAATATTATGTTCTTCTAAAAATTTTTTTAAAGTTACGCAATAAGGACAAATTTCTGTTGAAAAAACGCGAATAGCCATATATTTTAAGTAAAAATTAAGAATTATTCACAAGAACCATCAGACGAATCCCCTACCTCTAAACCAAAGCCAGGAGAAGCAGGTTCACTTGAAAATACTTGGGAACATTCTGCTGGAACCTCAGTAAATGCATTACAAATTAGTTCTTTAATACCTTCTGGAGAACGATCACTTGCCTGAACTACCTTATCGTTAATTACGAATGTTGGAGAACCGGCAACTCCATATTTTTTATTCAAGTCGTCATCAACCAAAAACTTAGGATAATAACCATTTAACCATGATTCCTCATCCTCATAATTCTGAGTCACCCCATAAGCCAAATCAGTGGCGTTTATGCAAGAAGAAAGTTTTTGCTTATCAATATTTGCCAAAACCAAACATTGCTCTGCTTCTCCGTCTCTTATAAAGCAACTTGCATAAGATAAATATTTATCTGATTGTTCTTTTTGAATACAGTATTGCACCATATTTTCATCAATTTCTTCTTTGTCATGCATTATATAATTTACAAAATAAATTCCAAAATCTGCTTTATCTTGCAAAAGTTGCCATGCAGGCAAAATTGCTTTTTGCACCTGTAAGCCATAAGGGCAATAGGTCATTATAAAAAGCTTAACATCTGGCACATCTTTTTTTACCATTTCTAAGGAAAGAAAAAATTCATCTAAATCAACGGCTTGGGGAAAAAGCAATTTACCATCTTTTGTAGCATAAGAAATATATTCTTGGCCCTGAACGTCTAGCGTCACTTTATAAAGATCTCCATCTTCAATAATGTCTAATAAAGAAGCAGTTGCGCCTGGCATAGATTCGCGCAAATAATCTTCTATCTTAACTTTTGCATCTTCTATAGAAAACATTTTTTTATTTCTAAAAATGTCTGGATTTTTAAAAAAGACTACACTTGCGACAGCAACTAAAAATATGCCAGCACCTATTAAAAGAATTTGTGATTTTTTATCTAATTTAAGAGGATTTAAGGACTTTAAAGACTTTGAAATGTTTTGAAGTGTTTTTTTCATTTTTATGAATAATTAAGTTTTATTAATTTTACTTTTTTATCTTACCATAAATTTTATTTTTCAAACAGCAAGAACTTGTATTTTTAATGCCATTTCTGTTTAAGAAAGGCTTGGATAGATTTTATTTTGAATTTTTAACAATATAAGCCGCATAATCGGTAAAGGGATTTTCCAATATTAGCATTTCCTCAATTGATAATTTTTCAAAATACATTCTAATAAGACGCATAGTATTGTTTGTACAACAGACTGCAATATTTATTTTCTCTTTAATAA
>Ga0265592_1001166_pt1 | contig 11833 bp, 11 predicted proteins | sample saktaG_7_FD_190141 | JGI IMG/M metagenome (GOLD analysis project Ga0265592, IMG submission 190141) | Saline water microbial communities from Sakinaw Lake, British Columbia, Canada - sak_2010_1_5_120m | ecosystem: Environmental > Aquatic > Non-marine Saline and Alkaline > Saline ... | reverse complement strand
TTTGTTTTGATGGAACTGGTGGAGATTGCTGACCCCGGGCTTGTTATTCTACCCCCTCACCGGCTGGTTCGTGGTGTCTCAAAGGTAGTCCTGGGCGGGCTTATGGGCGGGCTTGAGGCACTTTTTGAGATAGAGGAGTTACCACTTGATATGCCGGATGTATGGCAGCGGGTTGATAGTTTGCTGGCTGATGAGACAACCGGGGTCAGGTTAGTCCTGTTTGGTTTGACTGAGGGGCGTCTCCTTGTGCTCAGGCTGCGTGACCTTGATACTGCCTGCCAGATGATGCCTTACTTTCACTCAGAATTATATAAGAAGCTGGATGTTAGTGTCGTTGACCATGTTATTTTGGAGAAGCTGCTGGGGTTGGGCAGTGGTGGGAAAGAGGGAGTCCTTGCCTATACTTATGAGGGGCAGGACGCAGTAGGAAAGGTGCTGAGTCAGGAGTACCAGCTGGCCTTTTTATTGAGCCCGGCTAAGGCGAAAGTAATCAAGGCTATTGCTGATGCTGGCGACCGCATGCCCCGGAAGTCAACCTATTTTTATCCCAAGGCACCAGCGGGGCTGGTTTTTTACCGGCTGGTGTAGGTGTTTTACTACAACCTTACCAGTTTGGCGGTGGAGACATCGGGAATGGAGAGTATCTGCTGGAGTTGTTCCTCAGGTAGGGGTTCATCCAGGGCCAGTATCATCAGGGCCTGTCCGCGTGGCTTGAGTCGGCTTACATGCATGGAGCTGATATTGATATCGACATCACCGGCGATTTTACCTACGGCTCCAATGAGGCCAGGACAGTCGCGGTGGTCACTAAACAGGAAGTAGCCCCCGGTAGGTACGACATCGAGCCAGTAATTGTTAACACGGACAATGTGAGGCTCTCCTCGCATTGCCGTACCGGCGACGGTAGTAGCCCCGCTGCTGGTAGTGGCCTCTACAGTAATAAGGCTGGCATAGTTCTCACAGGCAGCCTCTTTCTGTTCCACTACCGCCAGACCCCGTTTTGCCGCTATTATGCTGGCGTTAACCAGGTTAATCCTCTCCTCGCTTACCTCCTCGAGCAATCCCCCCAGAGCGGCGGCTTTGAGGGCATTGGTGTCATGGTTGGAAATCTCCCCCTCGTATTTAATCTGGATGGTGTTCATCTGCCCTTCAGCCAGCTGGCTTACCAGCTTACCTGTTAAAGATGCGACCTGCATGAAAGGTGCCAGCACCGATAGCGTCTCTGCCGGGATAAAGGGGGCATTGACTGAGTACCTGGCGGGACGCCCGTTAAATACATCAACAATCTGGAGAGCAACATCCCTGGCTGCCATGGCCTGGGCTTCAGTGGTGGAAGCACCCAGATGAGGAGTGACAATAATGTTGTCGCTCTCGAAGAGGACGCTTTCGGTAGTTGGTTCTTTAGAAAAAACATCTATGGCAGCGCCAGCGATGTGGCCTTCCTTCACTGCCTTAGCCAGGGTTTTTTCATTAATGAGCCCCCCCCGGGCACAGTTAATAATGCGCGCCGTCGGCTTGACCAGGGCCAGTTCTTTGGCACCAATTAACCCCTTGGTGGTTTCAGTTCGAGGGATATGGAGGGTGATAAAGTCTGATTCCCGGAGTAACTGTTCCAGGGGAACGAGTTCTACCTCAAGTTTACGGGCTTGGTCTACTGAGATGAAGGGGTCATGGCCGAGGAGCTTCATCTCCAGGCCCCGAGCACGCCTGGCTACTTCTGAACCAACGTTACCCAGGCCGATAATACCCAGTGTTTTTCCTCTTACTTCGGTACCCATAAAATCGCTTCGGCGCCATACGCCAGACTTGAGCACTGTGTTGGCCTGGGGGATGTGACGGGCCAGGGCGAGCATGAGGGCAATGGTGTGTTCGGCGGCAGAGATGGTGTTGCCGGTAGGGGCATTAACCACCACGATGCCTTGCCGGGTTGCCCTGTCAACGTCAATATTATCGATGCCAACACCGGCACGACCGATAACCTGGAGCTTCTTCCCGGCTTCTATGACCCTGGCGGTAACCTGAGTCTGGCTGCGTACTACCAGGGCTTCGTAGTCGCCGATGATGGATATTAATTCCTCGGGCCCTAGACCCGTTTTAACATCTACTTGAGCATGAGGACGCAGGATATCGATGCCTTCTTCAGAAACAGGGTCGGCAACTAGAACCTTCATTTTAGCTGGCACCCCCAAATCCGGCTTGTGGCAGCACTGTTTTTAGCGTCGTAAGCACCGCTTTGATGTCATCTTCACTTACCCATCCCAGGTGACCGATACGGAATATCTTACCGTCGAGCTTCTGCTGCCCCCCCCCGAGTACAATCTGGTGCTCTTCCCGCATAATCTTGAGCATCTTCCTGGTATCCAGTCCGTTTGAAGCGGCTACGGATGTCACTGTGTTGGAGGCGTGGCTTGCCTCGGCGAAAAGGGGTAATCCCAGTGATTTTACTCCTTCCCGGGTAGTCTGAGCGATTCGAGCATGTCGGGCGATAATGTTAGCCAGACCTTCAGCCAGCATCATCTTCAGGGAAACCGATAGGGCGAATATGGTGGAAACCGATGGGGTCCACGGTGTTTGGCCTTTTTCTAAGTAGCTCCTGGCCTTGGTGAAGTCCCAGTAAAAGCGGGGCATCTTAGCTTTCTCGTGTGCCTGCCATGCCTGCTGGTTCACACTGACCATCGCAAGCCCCGGAGGGGCCATCCATCCCTTCTGAGAGCCCGTAATGGCAACATCTATGTGCCATTCATCGACAGGCAGCTTAATTGAACCAAGGCCGCTGATGGCATCAACGAGCAGCAGTTTATCGAATTCTTTGACCACCGAGCTGATTGCTGCCAGGTCGTTGGTGACACCGGTAGAGGTCTCGTTGTGGGTGACCAGCACTGCTTTAATCTCTGGCTCCGCGTTGAGGGCCCGGCGAATGGCATCAGGGTCGGCTGCCGTGCCCCATTCGAAACGGAGCGGGATTACCTCGGCTCCGAATTGCCCGGCAATGGTGGCGAAGCGTTCACCAAAGACCCCTATCGATACTGATAATACCTTGTCGCCCGGGGACAGGGTATTGACAACAGCGGCTTCCAGAGCGCCGGTGCCGGAGGCAGTCAGCAGGAAAACGTCCGCAGTGGTCTGAAATAGCTGTTTAAGGTTGGCTGTTACATCGGTGACGATTTGCCCGAACTCCGGGCCGCGATGATTTATCATCTGCCGGCTCATTACCCGCAGGACTTCTTCGGGCAGTGGGGTCGGACCTGGAATACGTAAGTTCTCCATTTTTCTCCTTTACCGGGTTATATTGTATCAGTATTAATTATTTTAGCAAAGCGGCGCTTGCCCACTTTGATGATGCTGCCACTTTGAAGTGGGGCTATGTAGGTAGTCACTTTCTCCCCATCAATGCTGACAGCCTCCTGCCTGAGCAACCGGGTAGCTTCGCTGCGGCTTTCAACCAGTCCTGTTTCTGCAAGCAGCCGGCTGAGGTCAATACCTGTCCCTCCGGCCCGTTGAGCCGCCAGTTCCTTGAAAGAGATATGGTACTCCACTATTTCTTCTGGTGCCTTCTTTTTTTGAATTACATTACTGAAGTGCTCCTCGGCTCTGTCAGCCGCTTCCTGACCATAGAGCCGGGTCACAATCTCCCTTGCCAAGCGCTTTTTGAGTATTATTGGATTAGCCCTTTCTTGTTCCAGCTCTTTTCTGAACTCAGCTAACTCCTCATCAGGGACATCAGTTACCAGCTCAAAATAGTCAGGGATAAGATTGTCGGGAATGGACATTACCTTGCCGTATATTTCATGAGGCGGCTCGGCGATGCCGATATAGTTACCCAGGCTCTTGCTCATTTTCTGGCTGCCGTCAGTTCCGACGAGCAGGGGCATCATGAAGCATTGCTGCGGGCGCTGCCCCACCGTCGACTGGAGTTCCCTGCCCACCAGCAGATTAAATTTCTGGTCAGTACCGCCGAACTCAACGTCGGCCTCGATGGCTACCGAGTCGTAGGCCTGGAGTAAAGGATAGAGCAGTTCGGTGATGGCGATAGGTCGCCCGGCATTGTACCGGTTGCTGAAGTCCTCTCGCGCTAAGAACTGAGCAACGGTGAATTTACTGGTGAGCTGGATAACATCAGCCAGGGTAAACTTGCCAAACCACTCGGTCTGCCATCTCACCTCTGTCTTTTCCTTGTCAACCACCTTGAAGAATTGCTCCATGTAGGTCCTGGCATTGGCCTCGACCTGCTCGGGGGATAACATGGGTCGGGTAGCGGAAACGCCGCTGGGGTCACCGATCTGAGCGGTCCAGTCACCGACGATAAGGATAACCTGGTGCCCCATATCCTGAAACTGGCGCAATTTTCTCAAGGTTACCATATGACCGAGATGGATGTCGGGGAAGCTGGGGTCAAAGCCTTCTTTTAGCCGTAGCTGCTTACCGGAGCGCAGTAGCTCTCTCAGCTCTTCTTCAACGATAATTTCAGCCACGCCTCGCTTGAGCACATAGTTGATATCTTGACTGGTCATTTACCTCACCAAAATTACCTTAGAATGGCAAGACGGATTTCTGCCGCTATCTTTCGGGGCAGACCCCTACCTCTCTTTCGGAGCCTAAGATAGCCCTGCCTTGCGCGATATCTTTTGTTATTTGCTCTTTCAGTTCTTCCGGGTTGGCAAACTGCTTCTCGTTGCGCAGTCGCTCGATAATATCAAGTTGTAGTTCCTGTCCGTAGAGGTCACCCTGGTAGTCCAGAATATAGGCCTCGACCAGGTGCTCACCGCTGCCGAAAGTAGGACGCTTGCCAATGTTGGTCACTGACTGGTAGGAGCTGTTATCAAGATAAGCCAGGGTAACGTAAACGCCATCCGGGGGAAGTGCCTGCTTCGGGTCCACCTCCAGATTGGCGGTGGGAAAGCCCAGTCCTCTTCCCCTTCCGGCACCGGTGATGATATGCCCGTGAAGGCTGAAGTAGTGACCGAGTAGATTATGTACTTTCCTCATATCTCCCTGAGCCAGCCCCCTCCTGATAGCAGTACTGCTTACCACTTCACCGTTTATCATTACCGGAGGTATTACACTCAGACTGAAATTCATCTCCTGTCCCAGGGTACGCAGGGTGCTGATGTCCCCTTCCCTGTTTTTGCCCAGGGCAAAGTCAGGCCCAATTAATAACCCCCGCATCCTGAGGTGTTTTTTCAAAAGGGTGACAAACTCATGAGCCCCGAGTCGGGCCAGTTCATCGCCGAAGGACAGGACGACAACGATATCAATGCCTTTATCTTTGAGAAGTTTGATTCGCTGACTAAGGTCGGTCAGGAAAGGAAGCCTGACCTGGGGTGACAGTACTTCCTGGGGGTGCTGACGAAAGGTTACCACTCCGGTAAGCAAATTCTGCTCTCCTGCCTTCTCTTTTAGTTGTGAGAGCAGGTGTTTGTGACCGAGGTGGACTCCATCAAATACCCCGATAGTTAGTACCGTGTCTTTATCAGGCGACTGTCTGGCTAACTCTTCCTCTACTAGCATAACCTTTTCCCGGGATTATAACGCTAAACCACAGAGGGGATGAAATGGAGCTTACATAATACCAGCAACTAGCCTGGCTGGAGCGCTTTTATAGTAGCATAAGCCTATCTGGGCGTCAAATATTTGAGGCACCGGCTTCGGCGAGCTGTTAATTTTATGCTATACTTAGGCTGGAGCCAGCGTAGCTCAGGGGTAGAGCAGCGGTTTCGTAATTATAGGCTAAAATGTCAAACAGTCATTTTACATACAAACTAGAGCTTTTGTGTCAATGGTGGGAAAGCCCTTTTGAAGCTAGAATACCTTTTAACGCCTTTTTAACGCCAACTTTACAGCTTTAACTTGAAGCTAATCAAAAAGCAAAAAGGGGGTGTAACAGATGGTAGAAGAACAAACTCAGAAGCCTAAAACAAAAAGGAATACTCTTATTGGGTGTGGTGTATTATTAGTAATTGTCATACTGATAGCAGTGGGGATAGGCACTTGTTTAGGAGACACCTCAACAGAAACACCCGAACCATCCCCATCGGCACCAGCAGCACAATCCCCAGCGGCACCTGAGCCATCCCCGCTGCAACCTATAGTGCTCGTTGAGAAGCAAGGCTACGGGGGTGATGTCTTCTCGTTCACAACAATGAGTGATGAGTGGGCAGCCGGATGGAGTTTCAAGCCCGGCCCAGAAGGGTATGGGAATCTTATCCAGATAACGACGGATGACTTTCAGTTGATAGCCAACGTAGCTAATGTGCAATCTTCTTTAGCACGCTCAACCACATGCTACGGTAGCGGGCTTCACCAGGTTACGGTAAACTCTGTTGGTGGCGAGTGGAGCATTAAGATAGTTGACCTTAGACCCTAGGAGCTTGGGTCACGAGTCCAAAGTCTCATTTTTGTCTCCCACTCATAGGGCAAAACTGCCTTTATTGTGCCGTCATTTCCCCACTTCGTTCTCAAAAAAGCCCTTCTCATGCAATGCGTTCCCCACTTTGCTGTTATGCATCGACTGGTGACCCAGCCTCCTAGTAGGATTTTAAGGCCTTCCCGGCCCGACCGTAGAGATGGGCTGAGTCAAGTCCAGGCGACTCTGGTGGGGTCATTATACTTGAAAAACCTATTGCCCGCCCCGAATACCCGCCTAGATTTTGATTTGGTGAAAGTTTCTACCTTTATTTAAAGCTAATCAAATTAAGGTTTTTTCAGTATGTTAATTCCCTAGACCATTAAGCAAAGTGGTATAGGGAAGGCAAGTTTGGAATCTGCTCTGAACAGACGGAGAACGTTACTATTCCCACAGTTGAAGAATCGCAATCACGGGAGTAGAATGACTGCTAAGTGAATCAAATTATATCTTATAGTGAACGACTTTTGGGGTTCTAAGGAAATGGCACAAACAGAAGACAATAACAATAACATCCAATATATGCGAGGACAATACGAGAGGCTGGGTTACTTCTTAGTTGCGAGTGCGTTCCTTGTGGCTGGCTTTGTCCAATTGATGGTTGCAGATACAGATAACACGTTTATTAACGAAGACAAAATGGTTATACTAATTCACGCTATCGCAGGTTTAGGTAGTACCATTGCAGCAATATATTCATTTATGAATTTATGGCTATGGATTAAACATAAGGGACAAGTTGTTCATACTTTCATTATACCTATGTTTTTCTTAGCATTCTGGTTGGTGGTCTGGTATCAAGTCACCCACTGGTGCTATGCTTTTCTTATAGTTGGGGTTGTAATATTAGGGAGCTTAATATTACAAAGGCTCAGACATAAAAAGAAACTGCCCTTTTAAACTCCATACATAAGACTGGAACATAGACAAATAGGACTAGGGGAAGCACCGAACCAAGTTGAACCAGAACCGAGGGACGTTACTGTTCTACTCTGTTAAGCAAAGACGTTTAGCTTAGATGTTAAGCTATAACGTGGGGGTATTTCTATTATGGATGCCTAAAGACTGGATAAACCAAATAGGAAAAGGAGAAGCACCCCGCACTAATGGAATACCGTACTGGTCAGTGAGGTTTTAGGATAACAAACAAACTCCGATTTGATGCAACGGATATATCTATTCGGTGTCAGCGATGGGAGAAGTAATGAACCTAATGAATTGCTGCCCCATAGAAGTTATACGGGAAGCGAACATGCCTCCCTCCGTCATCATTGTATGTAACTGGTCTGTAGACATTAAACCACGAGAAAACAAGTCCTTCACAAACTGGTCGTATAGTTCTTGCTTACCGCTAAGCTCAGTAAAAGCAAGTTCTAGAATTGTGCTTGGACTACCCCCTATCATGAAGCTTGGGAAAGAAATCCCATGCCGTTGTCCCCAATCCTTCGGATTGTCAAAGAACTTTAGAATCACCAAATGCCAGGGAGTGAATGAATCAACGAAATTCAAGAACATCAATTGCAAGTCATCTTCAGGAGCATTCGGCAAGGCAGCGTTTAGAACTGCGTTCCTTAGTGCCTCCAATTTTTCTTTTTGATGATTTCTGATTGCCGCTTGAGATGCGTGCGTGACAGTTGTAATGAATGTTTCATTATTAGAAAGTTCTTCAATCTTGAAGCCTTCTACCTTTTCAGCAAGTTCCTTGAGACCGTTGCCAATACTTTCAATCCATTCGTCTCTCCGTCTCTCATAGGGCGGAGTTACGACTAATGCAAAAATCTCGGCAGCGGGTGCACCAGCAAGCGGTATTGCTGAGATGCTAGCTTTAACAATAGCATGGACAACATTACCTACACTTTTCTTGGGTTTCCCTTGTTCATCCATCTAGAATCACCTTACTATTGATAAGGTAACATAATTCAATCAACCTATCAAATTGCTATACATCCAGCATCCCGTCAAGCAAATCCCTTCTATGTCCTCTATACTACCGCCTTATTTGAAGAGGGGGGAGGGACAAATAGGCGAAAAGAGCACCCGTGCCACGCTCAAACAGAACAGAGGGACGGTGGGTACTGTGACTACAGCGAGCAAACAGGGAGCAGACGGGGCTTGCAACCGCTCGGAACGCCATGTAAAACTTTGCCTACATGAATGAGAAAATGACGAGTACACTTAAAGCGAAAATGATTGAACTCCTAGAACAAGACCGTAAACGTGAATACCTTGACCTTTGTAAGCAGAACTATGCTGAAGCAGTGTCGGTCTCTAAAGAGCTTTTTCCAGAGTACTATAAGGAGATACCCAAGATAATGGCTCTTTCTGACAGCTTTTATGGCAAGGCATCGGAAAGGAAAGAACAAGGAGATACAGAAGGGGAAATTCAAATACTAGAAACTGCAATTCAGAGTGGCGTTGATTTACCAGTCTGCTATGAACGATTAGCGGTCTTACATTCAAAACAAAAGAACTATAAGCGAGCATATGAAATCTGCACGAAGTGGTTTGATTCTGTCTTTTGGAAACTACCTCAAACTACGACTAGTAGCTGGCGATTGCTTGACCGCCTAGAAAAGCTAATGGAGAAGCAAAAATTGTAACTAGGTATTCCCTGCTTCCTTGATGATAAAGGAGGGGATATGCAATTCTCAAGTGACCCACTCATAAATGCAATTTACCAAGGTATAAAAAGGGACATCCAAGTTGCCTATGACAATGAGTGTTATCGTGCCTGTTTGATACTGATTTACTGTGAATCACTTTTAATTTCTTTTAGGAAAGATGAAGACGGCAAAACCATTCCTGGGCATTTTAGTACAAAGGGGGCTATTGCCAAGGAGTACGAGGATATTAGACAAAGCTTTGGTTCTATCCTCTGTGAATACCAAAAGTTGATTGACAACATACTTGACCATTTTGATGTAAAGTTCATGGATTGGTATGGTTTTAAACCGTCTAGACCTTCGACAATCAGTGCAGAAGGATACGCTGGGATTATGTTGTGGTGGGCATATAAGTATGGCAACTATAGAAATAACGGTATAGTAGTAGTTGAGGATAATTGACACCCATACTGCGTGGGGATAGAATTCTCGAAAAGGGCATATTTTTACATCATGGTAGGTTAAAGCAATATGTCGCCTGAATTTCCAAAACCTAAGTTTAGCAATCGAACGCTTGGTTGTATTATCGAAATACTTGCCAATCATACTGATACAGAGTTGAGGGTATTCTTTTTGAAGTTCAATTATCTTGACACTTATACTCAGTCAGGCAGATTGACCGCTAAGGCACGAAAGGTTACTGACGTTTTTGGATATTTGACTAACAATCATTACTACAGCAAAGTAAACGAAATGGTTGCTGAAACAGTCAGGAGTTTGCTCTATTCTCCAAGAGAGATTAAACAAGGAGCTTGGAAAGGCTTCTCGAAAGATTATCCTCAATTAGAGTCTGCATTGAAAGCAGATGGCTATAGAATAGTAGAGGGTGAAATCGTGACTCGATTCCCTTCTGTAGTAGAAGCAAATGTCCAAGAGGTAAGCCTGTTATTGCAGCAGCCTGAGTTCAAAGGAGCTGACGAGCAATTTAAGAAAGCACTCGGACATTTGAATGCTGGTAAACCTGACTACGAAAACTGCGTAAAGGATGCCATCGCTGCTATAGAATCGGTGGCTAGAATAATTATCGGCGATGACACCCTTTTGCTCGATGCGATAATTCGAGATTTAGCCAGCCAGAAGATTGTTCCGAAGCCCTTAGACCAAGTTTTTCAAAAGCTTTACGCTTATCGTGGTAATGAACCTGGTGTAGCTCACGGATTAGTGGGAGAATCTAAGGTTGGTGTTGAAGAAGCTGAATTCGTACTTGCTATATCAGCAGCATCAATCATTTACCTTGTTGAAAAAAGGGACAAGATTTCCAAATCCTAGTGGGAACTTTAAACCCTGAATTAGCACCAACCCCGTAGGCACAAAAACCGAGAGACGGTTAAATCTCTCGGTTAATTCACAATCCAGCCTTACCTTGGATATTACTACAATAATTTGATGTAGTACACACCACATTTTGGTGTGCCGATGGAGCGGTAGCCGAACAAAACTACCGCCCCGAAGCATCTTTGGAAAGCAAGCTATGGTAAGTAACCTGCCTCCCGTGAGAAGTAGGGTATGGAAACCCCTATTATTTGCCTGGTCGCTACGATTTGCATGTAGGGAGAACAGCCACCCTAGCCTCGTATGGAAAAGAAATCTTTAAGAGCAATTGCAAAAGAGCTTGGTGTTAGTCATTCTTATCTATCACAAGTGATTCATGGTATACGTCCAGCAAGTGAAAAAGTGCTTACCACTTTGCTTACCAGTGGATTGCTCAAGGATAACTTTTTAACGTATAATGAAGCTAATTGCCAGCGTAGCTCAGGGGTAGAGCAGCGGTTTCGTAAACCGCCGGTCGTCAGTTCGAATCTGACCGCTGGCTGTATCTATTTCAGAGTCTGTTGCCGACATTTTCCAGGCCGATTAGCTCAGGCTCTAGCACCTCATTGACCTGTCCTGTCTTAAGTAGTCCATAAGCTCAGAAAAAGCTGGAGGAAATCCTGCTTTGAAGGTGAGGAATGAAGCTGTGGGATATCTCATCCCGGCCTTATGGGTTGCTTCAAGTCCCTCAACTATTGCTGCGGCTTTGCTTATGGGCATGGCAAAGGAAAGCTCGTGGTCCTGTGTTTGGGCTATCACTCTGTCACCGCCGCCAGCTATAATGAACTGGCATCGATCGGTCAAAATCGGCCTGGTAATCTCTTCACTGCAAGCAAGTGCACCGATACTGCTGGAAACAATAGGCTTACCTGTTTCATGAGTAGCGGCCTGTATCAACCTAGATATCTGAGCTGGGTTACCGTAGATTATTATGACCTGGGGCTCAAAATCAGCCCGGTTGAGAGGAGCTGCCACGAGATGGGTATATCTCTCCTGCTCAAGCCGGGGCATATCTCGAAAAATTTTGGCTCTGACACCCTGATTCCAGAACGGGATATTAAAACTGCCATTAAGAAATTTGGCTTTGGCAGGTAGAAAACCCAGGGTCACTGCTCCAACTGGACAAAGCATATCCTCCGGTCCCATTGCCATCGACCAGCCATAACGCCGCACTAAAGCTATACCCTGACATACCGGCATGGGCACTCCTAAATCCCGCTTTGGCCTCTTTACTTTCTCAGGAATTTCACTCGTTGAGCTAACCATTTTAACAGCCACCGGGAAGGTACTCAGGTGAATGTATGAATCTAAAGCTTGACTAACCCTCTGTAGCTCCACTTTAGCTCACCCCCTCTCCTTATAGTTTATATCATGATTAATATAATTGTAGCTCTTCTCGTGGTGGTAGGCACTAGTGCCTCGTTTCCCTATGTCACCAAACAAATTGGACTATTGT
>Ga0265592_1001165_pt1 | contig 11834 bp, 11 predicted proteins | sample saktaG_7_FD_190141 | JGI IMG/M metagenome (GOLD analysis project Ga0265592, IMG submission 190141) | Saline water microbial communities from Sakinaw Lake, British Columbia, Canada - sak_2010_1_5_120m | ecosystem: Environmental > Aquatic > Non-marine Saline and Alkaline > Saline ... | reverse complement strand
ACTGGCATTAATTGACACTGAATTATTTCCGCTCATCGCAGGTTTTAATAAACAAATACGCCCGCACCATACTCACGTAAAATGGTACACTTATGTGGCCGGCCATTATTTGCAAAAAAAAATATTTACGTACAAAAAACAGCGTCAAATGCAATTACACGATCTTAATAATTATTACCTATGAACTAAAAAGCACCTCGATATCTGCCAACATCGACTGCATACGGACATCAGTTTTGCGTAAATTATCGATTTTTACTATTGCATGCGCTACCGTTGAATGATCAGTGCGCCGCAAAAAATGCGCTATATCTTTAAGCGATGAATCCGAAAATTTCTTCAACGCATACATTGCAATCTGGCGCGCACGCGCAACATCTTTGTTACGCGAGCGTGAACGCAATTGAGCAAGAGAATAGCGCGTTATGCGAGAAACTTTATCAACAATATCATCCAAACTCTTTGTCCCGCCAGAAACGATAAGTTGTGGTCGCTGCACAACCTTTTTAACCAGATCAACCGCCAACTCCTGACCAGTTAATGATGCAACTGCTAAAAGGCGAATAAGCGCTCCCTCAAGTTCACGCACACTGTTGGTTGATTCTTGCGCAAGCGCACATACTACTTCATCAGGAAGGGATTGGCCCATACGTTCAGCTTTGCGTTTCAAAATAGCAATTTTTTCTTCAACGGTGGGCCACTGTATATCAGTAATAAGCCCCCACTCAAGACGTGAACGCAAGCGTTCTGCAATACCATGCATCGCTTTCGGATACGTGTCACTTGAGAAAACAATTTGTTTTGATGATTCATATAACGAATTAAAGATGTGAAAAAACGCCTCCTGCGTTTGCTCTTTATTTGCAATAAACTGTATATCATCAACTAGCAACACATCAATTGAGCGATATTTTTCCTTAAATACATCAACTTTATCAAATCGGATAGCATGAATAAACTCAGTAACAAAACGATCAGCCGATTGGTACAGAACTGATAGCTTACGATATTTTCGCTTAATCTCATTGCCGATGGCATGCAACAAGTGGGTTTTACCAACACCTGAACCACCATAAACGAAAAGTGGATTATAAGCAAATCCCGGACGCTGTGTTACTGCTTGCGCAGCTGCATATGAAAGGGAATTACTCGGGCCAACAACAAACGTATCGAACAAATACGTTGCATTAACCCCGTGCGTTTTCTTAAAAAGCTGCTCGCCTGTTGGCGACGGTGCAAGACGGGCAGGCACAATAGTCGCGCAGGTAGGAAGAGCTGTCCCCACATCCCTTAGCGATCCCTGCGCCTGATCTTTATCCCAAAAAATAACTGAAAGGCTTTCAACGACAAACAAACGCGCCAAATGTTCCTGAAAAAGGGCCTGATAATGACTGGTGACCCAATCGCGTACAAAGGCATTCGGCGCACGCACATGCACCGTGCGCTTGGATGCATCCCAGCTCTCAAGCACCAACGATTTCAGCCAGGTCTCTACTACCCGACTACCAACTTCGTGACGAATAATCTCTAAAAAATCGGTCCACACCTGATCCGTCGTTACCATACACCCCACATAAATCAACAAAAATTGCTTTATTTGTAACAGTTGCTAAGCTAAACAACCGAATATTAAGTTTGTGCCTACCATCGCACTCACATGAAGCAGTATACCAATGAAAAAAAAATTTGTAGTCGCTCATTTGGTCATAATTTTTATTTTTGGGGGATGCGCCAGTCGACGCGCACACAAAAATCGTGAAATGGCCCACAGCTACCTCACGCAAGCTTCATTGGACATCAACGCCTATAATGAAAAAAATGATACTGACTCATTGCGCAAGGCTCTTAATAACATCGATGAATCACTCAATTATCACCCAACAATAGCGGCCCGGGGCATGAAAGCAACCCTCCTTTTTCAACTCGGCAAATTTGTTGAAAGTAAAAAACTTTTCGAAGACCTCCTAAAAGAAAAAAAACTTCCCAAGGCCAAACGTGCTGACACGCTCAACAATTATGCCATAGTATTATATCAACTTGGCCACACGCCAGAAGCCCAACAAACCTGGCGTGACCTCATCAATAATCCCCATTACATTAGCCCTGAATTGGCATACTTTAACCTTGGTTATGTGGCATTCAATGAGGCCGCGGCTGCACACACAAAAGAACAACAAGAACAGGCGCAACAACGACTCAATCTTGCGTTGTCATACTTCAAGTCAGCCGTTACTATTTCGCGGGAATACGTTAATTCGTACTTCTTTATGGGGCAAACGCTGGCAGCGCTTAATAGAATAGAGGAAGCGCGCGATTGTTTCCGAATGATTTTGACCATCAGCCCCGAACATGCCAACGCAATTACTATGCTCAAATCACTGGAAAAAATGTAAACGCAAAAATTGATCAATAGCATCTGACAACAACTGTACAACGCGCTTATTAACGCCCACATCTTGCAATAGACGCGCATCAGCTGAATTACTCAAAAAAAATAGTTCAACCAAAATGGACGGACATTCACAGCCATACACTACCTGCACGAGTGCCTGTTTTACTCCGCGATCCACGATTCCTTTGACGGGCATCTTGATCAACTGTGCATGAACTGACTCAGCAAGCAATCTACTCTGTTCGTGATAAAAAAGCGTTTCTATCCCGCGCACCTGAGAATCAAATGCATAATTGGTATGCAATGAAACAAACAACGTTGCCCGTTTTTTATTTGCTAGTGACGTTCGCATATCAAGAGGAACACTTTCATCACGTTTGCGCGTCAGCAACACATCGCATCCACGTTGGTACAATGAATCAGATAGTTTTTTACCAATCTCAAGCACAATATTCTTCTCGATCAATCCATATAAGCCCCGCGCACCAGACTGCTCACCACCATGCCCCGCATCAATAACGACTAACGGCTTTTTTCGCTTATGAACGATGGCATCCCGCGTACGTCTGAGGGTAATGATGGTAGTCGGAATAGTATGAAAGTTTTTGCATTGTTCCAGCGAAAATTCTATTGTTTGGTATGGATAGCGCAGCGTCAAAACAGTATCCATACTGGATGCCATGGTCAACTCATACCCACTCGGCCGCTGCTTGTTCAAACGCAAAAGTGCATTAGTTTTTAGCTCCTGCGTAGTTCCACGCATAAAAACTGATATTTCCTGAATACCGTCGTAAGAAAGTCGTTTTTTTATACGCACCGGCAATGGCACATCTGAGTATAAGACCAAAACATCCTTCACATCCCCCTGATGCAAAAAAGAATCCGTCACTGTAGCTGGATATATCGTTAGACAAAACATTGATACAAAGAAAGCGAAGTGATAAACAGCCATGCATACCCCCCTATTTTACTGTCTCAGACTACAAAGAGATAGTTCCAGAAAACAAGCTTTTGCTAAAAAGAAATAAGTAATAGTAATCGCATACCAACGTGGGCTATAGTAATAAGAAAAAATAGGGGAACAACATGCGTAAAGCACTATTCATGACCGTTACACTTTTATCAATCAGGTGGCTACACGCCTGGCAACTGGGAGTTGAACATATTGGCACTAAACTTGATTTTTACAAAAACAAAGCCATAGCACTCGTTGCAAATAACGCAAGCCGAACACAAAATGGTACCGACACCATTAGTTATTTACAAAAGCGTGGATTCAATATCAAATACCTACTGGCACCTGAACATGGTTTTTCCGGCACCGTTACTGCGGGCACACAAGTTCCACATAGCACTGAAAAAAAAATGCAAATCCCAATTATTAGTTTATATCGTGGCAATGATAAAAGCCAGATGATTCCACAGGAAATTCTGCCAAATATCCGCGCAATCTTTTTCGACCTACCGCATTGCGGAATGCGCCATTACACCTATATTTCGACGTTGTACAAACTGCTTGAGCTTTGTGCTACTCATGCACTTCCCATTATTGTTTTTGATCGTCCTAATCCGCTGGGAGCACGCATGGAAGGACCATTGGTCGATTCTGAACTGCATTCATTTATTTCTATTGCGCCTATACCGGTACGCTATGGTCTCACGATTGGCGAACTCGCACGCTATTTTAATGAGCACTTACTCAAAATACCTGCACCACTTACTATTATACCGCTTCACGCCTACCAACGTACCCATAAATTAGCGGAACTTACTGCCCCACTTTCACCAAACATTCCAACTCAGGCATCATGCGCAGGATATAGTTTTTTGGGACTCCTTGAAGAAATTTCGCCATTCTTTGCCGGAACAAAGACACAAAAACCATTTCGCATGCTTTTAATTCCAGAAAAATATGCACTGACACGAATGCAATGGGAAAGTATTAGCGCACTCCTAAAACAATATCAAATACCCAATACTCGCACGCGCCTATTTCATCAAAAAAACAATACGTGGTACATTGGTCTCAACCTTACCTTTACTAATATAGAAAAAACCAAGTCTTTTCAGCTCTTACTGCAACTCATTAAAAAATTTAAAAGCTATGGTATCAAGATCACATTTAGCGGTGCATTTGACAAAGCTGTCGGAACACCACTGATTCGTGCGTACCTCAATGGAAAACTTTCCTATAAGCAACTAGCACAAACCATCAACCATAATTTGGACGAATTTTACCGCAGCGTCTACCCATACCTACTCTATACGCCAGAACCGATCGTCACCCATCTAAAAACAAGCCATCACACAGGTTCAGCAACATACGCCAAACGGTACGAACGCTCCCAAGCGGTCAAAAAATCGTCAATATCATAGCCATGCAACACTTCCCGTTTATTTTCAAATGCCGGATCGAGCACAATAACCCGCTTTAATGCATTATCCCACCCGACTATCACTAACAGGTGTCCATCAGCATAGGTGCGACCCGATGGCATCGTACGCATCCGGCCGCGCACACTTACGGCAACCGGCAAACCACGACGCAAAAGATCATATATATCGGCAAATGAATTAAGACGCGTCACCGTAAAATAATACCGCCCATGCGTCAAAACATACGCCTGTGCAACATTAAATGGCCAACTGCCGTACGTCCCGAGACCCTCATCATAGACATTTTGCGCAAATTGGGACGGATCAATGTGTCGTTTAAGCAAATACGAAAGAATCATACTTAGCGAAGTGGGCGAACAAATACGTTCCCGATCAACATGTTCAACTTGCATCTGCGAAAACGCTGGAACACTCTTCAAACGAAGCGTTGGCTCAGCAAATGTTTTACCCGTCCCCGTTTCAGCACTAAATTTGCGATAATCGGCTGCCGCGACCGTCAGACGAGCCACATCGCTCAGGACTGCCTGACCGTGTGCTTCAATTTTTATACGAAACTCACTCATCAGATCACCCGCTGGTGCTTCCAAGCGTACGTAACAAAATGATGGATCACGGGGCAATAACTGTTCAAAGGAACGTTGTACTCCATCACCCCATTCTGCCATTTTGTACCAACCACTCCATCGGTCGGCATTATGCAGACGTACTTGCATATAAAAAACATAATAACCATCGGTAGGCCGCAATGCGTTCCACGAAAACAAAATCTGTGAAGCAGGAGTATGCAATGTACGCCCAAGTACTACCGTATTTTTATTTGGTGCACGCAATTGATATATCTTCGCAACATTAATTGAGTATAACGACGCCCACCCATCTGCCCACAGAGAACGAGCCGATAGGAGTAAAATGAATCCACACGAAACTTTAATAGCCGTTTTCATAGGCCCCCCGAGCTTTTTCGCTTTAAGGCTAACACATACTGAACCTTTTAATCAAAGTTTTTTAAAAATTAGTATTAATTGAGAGTTTTTTTACGCACTTTTGGAGAGTTATGATCGCCACACTTTAAAAACACAAAGCCAATAAGCTATGATTAATATAAAAATAGGTGGGATATGCAAAAAAAATCTATAAAATGGATATTTTCAGTCACGATTCTCATTTCTATGGCACTATACGCAGAAAAAAAAGAGGCGGTATGCATTGCGCCAGTTGCTGACTTGCTCGGCAGTCGAGCCGGCTCTCCATATTTCTACGAACAAATTCCGCTAGATGGTCCATTCGAACGAGTAAGGCGTATCGATCAGCTCCTCTTTAATGAACGTGTTTTTGTTATTGAGCGACGGGGAGACGAATCACGGGTAGAAATACCAACCCACGGCTACGGTACCATCACGAATGCCGCGCTTAAGCATGAATACTGGATCCTCACAAAAAATATTGCGCTCGTTTCAGAAATTCCTGACACGGATGCCATTCCATCAACTGCAGCTGCCTCAAAAACGCTTATAACGCTTATCGCACCATTTCAAGATAATAAGCATCACCGACGCTATGCAGCAGGCACACGCTTTGTTCTTGATGATATGCAGGATGACAACAATTATTATCGCGCGCTCATTCTTTCGCCACGCCTAAAAACAGAACATGCATATATCCCCAAAACCCAGTGCATCAAAAATAAAGCACGGTCACCACAACAAAAAATAAAAAACTTTCTCGCAATTCTTGAAAAATTTGCCGACCAATCACCGGGATATGTTCCATATGTACTCGGTGGCAATAGCTTTATTAAACCATATCGAAACACAATTTCTGTAAATCCCTATGACGATACGCGCACTACCACATACCCAACGCCCTCTCACACGCATAGCGGATTTGATTGCGCATCATTGGTTTTTCGAGCGGCACAAATGGCTGACATCCCGCTTTATCTTAAAAATAGTTTGGCGCTCAAGCATCATCTACGCCCGCTGGATCAGAACGAATCTGTTGAAAATGGCGATATCATTTTTATTCCCGGCCATATTATTGTCATTTTTGATAAAGATAATAATAGTGCCATCGAATCTCGCACACACATGAATCATGGCTATGGTTATGTACACAAAATAACGTTTGCTGAATTATTCAAAGAAATAGAGACAATTGATGATCTGGTAAGATATCACTACTCAAAAAAATTGGTCAGCCGCTTAAATATTAATCGTGAAGTACATGTTCGTGCACCAATCACAATACTGAAACTCAAATCTGTTTTTGAAAATTAAAAACGTAGCATAAGCCTGGCGCAGCCCCGCCGCCGCTCTTTGAGCTATGGCGGGCACGGCCGGCAAAGTTGCGAAGCAACGAAGACTGGTGCGCCTGGCAGGACTTGAACCTGCGACCTACAGATTAGGAATCTGTCGCTCTATCCACCTGAGCTACAGGCGCTTTCTTTTTTAAAATAACGCACCGAGAAATTATTCGCTATGAATAACAGCATGCCTTGGCAAGCTTTGATAATAATACAACAAAAGCAAATCTAGCATAAAAACGGTCAAAATGTCTGCATAAAGCATATGTCCAGCGTGTGCAACATGACCAAAAAACATGTTCCATAAAAAAGCAAGTGCAGTTCCCGCATTAAAACAAGTAGCCATAATCGCCACGGTCACCCAACTGTCAAAACTTTTTCTAAATGCCCAAATACCAGCACACGCAAGTCCCAGATTAGCCAGTGCAACTTCAAATTGAAACGGCGCTTGAACAACACCAATACTACTTGCAAATGAACCTGCAAAAAATGTTTGTATCACAAATTCCCACAGACAGGTAACACCAACAGCCAACAATAAAATATAACGAATCATGGCCGCAATCATTGAAAGTCTACTACGCGCGGCCAACCCAATTACCCCACCAAGTAGAATCGCACTGATCAGCATCACAAATGGCACATGCTGACTCAATGCAATGAATTTTTCAAACATATCAAAACCCTCTCTTTTTTAAAAAACTTTAATAACCTGTGGCGTCAGCCCCGCCGCCGCTCTTTGAGCTATGGCGGGCACGGCCGGCGAAGTTGCGAAGCAACGAAGACTGGTGCGCCCGGCAGGACTCGAACCTGCAACCTACGGATTCGAAGTCCGGCGCTCTATCCAATTGAGCTACGGGCGCTTCAAAAAACATTATTAACCCTAGGCAATAAAAAGTATAGCAAAAATAAAGGCACATGCTAACTACCCACACCCATAATTGTCCCTATACAAGCTTTTCGATTGCCTGTTTAAGATTATTATTTTTATCACTAATAATTTTTGCCACAGCGTACAGGGGGTATGAATGAATGGCATTGTGTAATGAATAATTTTGTGTGGAAAAACGAACACCAACCGACGTTTTCGGATGACTTTCTAAAAACAAAAATAAACTTTTGAGCGTTGTGCCCGCTCCACTCTTAACCTCAATCGGAATAATTTTTTCTCCACTTTGTATAAGATAATCAACTTCTGCTGAACTGCTTGGTACATTCCTTTGCCAATAGTAGAAATAGTGTTTTCCATGGGGATTTGCGCAGGCAAGAAGTTCTTGGCCGACAAAAGCTTCCAAAAGTTCGCCTTTATTAATAAATTGTTGCGCTGGATTCAAAAACCATACTGCAAGATCAAGCCCCAAAACAGCCTGACTTAATGCAATATCTAAAAAAATTATTTTATATGCTTCGGGATCAACACCGGCGCCCAGTGGTATTCCTTGTCCTGAACTATGGGTGACTTTGTGCGCTATGCCGGCAGTAACCAAAAGATCAAGAGCTGGAGCAAGTTCTCGTTTGCGATACTCGCCATCAATGCTGCTATATTTGAACTTTTTACCGAGTTGTTTGGGTATTTCATTAAAAACAGCCTCGACATATTTAATTTGGAAATTTTTTGTGTACCTAACAAAATCATGCCGATACGTGTCAATTAATGCGTGATGCAAAGCAAAACAACGAGAAGCATCTTTTGTCTCAAGCCAACATTCAACTACTCCTGGCATGCCACCAATTGCTATATATTCACCAACCAGAGAAAGCATTTTATTATGCACAGGCTCTGACATAGGCTCATCTACAGGATGCGATAGAATTTCTTCCACAAGAATATCGCTGTCCATAGCAAGCAAAAATTCAAGAAATGACATTGGATATAAATACAAAGATTCTACTCTGCCAACAGGAATGCCAACTTGCTCGACAGCAAAATCAAGCAGTGATCCTGCAGCAATAACATGAAGCTCTGGAATTTGCTCATAAAAATACCGCAACGCAGTAACTGCTTTCGGTATCATTTGAATTTCATCAATAAATAAAAGTGTTTGCCCGGGGATAATTGGCATTTTTGTAAACAATGAAAGATCACGCAGAATTCTTTGAGCATCGAAGTTTTTTTCAAAAATTGGTCGAACATCGGGCTGGGCTTCACAATTTATCTCAACAAATGATGAAAATTGTTTACCAAACTGCTGAACAACGTATGTTTTTCCAACCTGTCGCGCACCTATTAAAAGTAATGGCTTTCAAAAAGAGATATCCTTCCAAAACTTCAGCTCACCTTCAATAAAACGTTTCACAGCAACTTCCTCTCAATCATGGTTAAAATTCAAGGATGTTTCGCAACGAGCATGGTTAAAAACAAAGGATGTTTCTTGATCACTATGGCTAAATTGAGGGTTAAAAGCAAATTTTTATTTAACGGTAGTTGCTGATAATACCCCATTAATAAATTGTGCTAGCGGTTCTTGTTGCATCATCTGATAGCGGCTAAAAGCACTCGTCTCTGCAGCAATTATGCTATACAATTCGTTAAATAACGCATCTTTCTTGCTGTATTCCCGTATCAAATTCTGATAAATACGATAAAACTCACGCAAAAAGCTCAATGGCCATTGATGAAACTGGACACCATTCTGCTGCAATTCTTTAAGCGCCTGTCCGTCAAGTAAATGGTACGAAGCAACCAGACGGATAAGACTGTACTCACATGCATTTTTAATATCTTGCTGCTGTCGCGTTGTCAAAGAACTCCAAACGTCACTATTGACGATAAAATGTAGAATAGTACCTGGCTCATGCCAACCAGGCAACATAGCATGCGGCGCATACTTATAAAACCCTTGGCGCATATCATCAGCCGGCGTTGTCCATTCAGCAACATCTATATCACCGATTTCTAATGCACGGCCCAACTGCGTTACTTCAATGTCATCACGTGGAACTGCCCCTAAGCGTCTAAAGATTTCAGCGGCCATACCAGTAAAGCGCATTTTTACACCGCTCAAATCTTGTAATTTTTTAGGAACACTGCGCCACCAGCCACAAACTTGTATTCCCGTAAGTCCGCATGGGAAAATAACCACATTATGACGCTTGCCAATTTGATCATAAATTTGTTGGCCACGTTCGGAATTAATCAAATTGATTTGCTGAAATTCGTTATATGCAAATGGCATGGCTGAAATGAGATAAAGACACGGGTCAAGCTTGCCCCAATAATACAAACTAGTAATCGCACTATCAAGCTGTCCATCGCCCACCTTTTTCAGCACCTCCAAAATTTTTACTGACATGCCAGGCACAAAATTAATATTTAATAACCGTGATTGTATAAATTCTTGCGTACGAACCGCTTCGCCAACACGATTAAAATCTGAAAAAGAATTATATATGGTTAATTTTCGTACCTGCGAAGAACGTACCATAAAAAATACAAAAATAGCGAAAGCAACACATCCTACACCAACAAAAAACCAGCGATTATCCACAACCAGCTCCCTCGTTTATGATTACCGAAAAACACAACAAAACTAACATGTTTTATACAGATGCAGCAATACTTGCAAAAAACTGATACGCAAACATTGAAGATTGTGGCCCATCGCGGTAGGATAAAAATTGTACATTAAAAAAGGAACTTTATGACCGAAGCCACTGTCCACAAACCATTTAATTTTTTTATCAGACCCATTATACAAATCGTGCTCATGTTCTGCACCGCCATTCTCTTATTTTCTCTTTCATACTATCGCATGAAAGACGGGAAAGTAGTCGATATGCCGCCAAGCTTATGTGCGGTGGAAGAACAAAAAAATTATTTAGTAAACGCAGAAATAAAGGTCGGTTTATTTGTACGCAACTTTTTGGAATTTGATATTTTAACAAACAATTTTGTTGCTGATGCGTACGTCTGGTTCGAATTTGATCCACATCGTATTTCACTCAAGGCGGTTGAGGATTTTTATTTTGGCAAAGCAGTCATGGAACAAAAATCTCACGCCTATATCAGCCAACAAAAAAATAAAGAACGCGTTGGATATAATGTGCAAATACGTTTTCAAACCAATTTGGATTATCGTTATTTTCCCATAGATAGTCACCGACTATACCTCACACTCAATAACGCCGCGCTCCAAAAACACGAAGCCATTTTTATTTCATCAGAAAATAGTTTTCAAGTTGCACCGACTGTTTATGCTTCCGGCTGGAGCTATCAAGGGAAATCAGTCAAAAGCGGATTGCAACTCAACGTCCTCGATCAATCAACTAACACCAAATTAATCAGTCCACGAACCATTTTCGCGCTCGACTTTGCAAATGAAAGTTTCAAACGTTTTATTCTCATTATCTTGCCACTTTTTATCATATTTTTTCTTTCACTTTTCACACTCAGCATTGATCCAGTCAAACAATATGCGACAGTGGTCAGCATTCCAGCAGCAATGATGGGCGCATTAGTCAGTTACTTTTTTGTCATTGAATCTATGTCGCCAAAAGTTGGCTACTTCACGCTTGCTGATATATTTTTCAGTGTTTTTGTCGTACTTAATTTCATGATTTTCATTCTTGATACTATTTGCATAAAATATTTTGTGCGTTATCGTGGTTTACTTGTAATCATGTTTCACGGATTACTCATCAGCGCATGGCTCTTTTTACTCTACTGGTGGTAGCCACTTAACAGTTCCCCAGAAAACACATTCGCGCTGACTCTGAGTTTTGCCGCGCATCATATGCGTAGGC
>Ga0265592_1001156_pt1 | contig 11885 bp, 9 predicted proteins | sample saktaG_7_FD_190141 | JGI IMG/M metagenome (GOLD analysis project Ga0265592, IMG submission 190141) | Saline water microbial communities from Sakinaw Lake, British Columbia, Canada - sak_2010_1_5_120m | ecosystem: Environmental > Aquatic > Non-marine Saline and Alkaline > Saline ... | reverse complement strand
GCAATATTAATCCTCATAAAGCCCTCTCCCTCGGTGCCAAACCAACATCCGTCGTCAAGGGCTATTCTTACTTTATTAATCATAAAATTATTTAAATCCTTGGCACTTAATCCTAATTGCCGGCAATCCAACCAGACCAAATAAGTTCCTTCCGGTTTTATTACTTTTATTTTAGGGATTCTTTCTTTAAAATATTTCATCAAGAATTTTAGATTTTCATTTAGATAAGACAATAATTGCTCAAGCCATTCTTCTCCATCTCTATAGACAGCTTCCAGGGCCACCAGTCCAAAAACATTATTCTCATCAAGGGCGAAACTATCTAAGATATTGTTATAGATTTTATAATATTTTTTATTAGGAATAATAATGGTAGAGGTCTGAAGTCCTGCTAAATTAAAAGTTTTACTCGGTGCAGTGCAGGTAATTGAATTATGAGCAAATGCCGGTGAAATTGAAGCAAAGGGAAAATGTTTGTATCCTTCAAATAAAATATCGGCATGGATTTCATCAGAAACAACGATGATATTGTGTTCTAAACAAATTTCTCCCAATATAATAAGCTCTTCTTTCTGCCACACCCGCCCCACTGGATTATGCGGACTGCATAATATCAATAATTTTACTCTGGGGTCATCAACTTTTTTTTCTAAATCTTGGTAATCCATAAAATATTTTTTATTACTAAGTTTTAAGGGATTATTCACTACGTGGCAGCCATTATTTTCTATTACTCGAAAAAAGGGATAATAGACCGGCTGTTGAACAATAACCTTATCACCGGGTTTACAAAATGCTCTGATAATAAAACTTAAGGCAGGAACGACACCCGGACTAAAAGCCAGCCAATCTTTTTTTACTTTCCAATTATGTCTTCTCTCCATCCAGTCAATTATTGCCTGATAATAGGAATCGGGCCTCGAGGTATAACCATAAATACCGTGTTCGGCAGCTTTTTTAATGGCTTCAATTACCGGTTGTGGTGACCTGAACTCCATATCAGCAACCCACATAGGGAGCACATCTTTAGGGACAGCACCAAAAGTAGTTTCCAGGTCATCCCATTTTACAGAATGATACTTAGTTCGGTCAATAACCTCATCAAAGTTATACCTCATCACATTTCTCCTCAACTAATAAATTTTATGAATATATCTATCGGAGTCAAAGCTTTTATTATGGGTAAATTATATTTAATTCTATTATAGATATAATTTACAATTTAGAAAACTTTCTATTTAGATATAATTATCTAGGAAAAGTTAGAAAAAGTAGCTGAATTTTTGAGTTAGCACACTCTTTTCCTTAACCTTTTTTTATATCTAACACCTTAAAAAGACAAAAAAATACCCTTTAACTTCACTCTTACTATACAGAAAGAATAGTATAGTAAGAGCTCATTGACTCTTTTTATTTATATTAATTATTGAGTTACTATTTAATTATAAATCTTAAGAGTTGGTATTTTTTTAATAATATCTACTAATGATTTCTACTTTTTATATTTAAATGAAATATCTAATTTTGTCCTGAAAGTTAGCCTGCCATCTTTCTCTACTTTGATATCAAGCTTACTTACTTCAGCTATCCTAAGTTCCTTAATCGATTTAGAAGCAGTCTCTACTGCAACTCTTGCTGCGTCCTCCCATGATTTTTCACTAGTGCCTATAATTTCGACAATCTTATATACACTTTCCATTTCGCACCTCCTATAAAATATTAATTTTCATTCGCTTTGTCGAGTCTTTTATCAACAATTAATCTTGCTTATTTGAATCAACACAAAAAATTCAGAAGAAACAAAATACAATATTAAATTTAATAAATTTGTATAATATGAAATACCTGTCTAGTAATTCATTGCCTTTTAGATTATATTTTGTAAAATATTCCAAACTTTTTATATCATATATACGCCATAAGTTTAAAAAATCCTTCTTTTTAAAAGAAAAAGTTTTTGTAAGATGCGGGTTGCAAGGTACAAATTGCAAGTTTTTGAAAAAGAGGGATAAAAATGAGAGTGCCACGCTTGCCTTCAGCAAGCTCGCAATAACAGAGGGATTGGTTCCCACTTATTTTATTTTATCTTTATGTACTCCTCCCATCATCATGCCCAATTCTCCAACACTCACTTCGTTTCTTTTCACCACTCCCATAATCTTACCCTCGTAGATAACTGCAATACGGTCAGAGAGTGATAAAATTTCATCTAAATCATCAGAAATGAGAAGAGTTGCTGTCTTTAATTTTGTCCTTTGTTCAATCAATTGACGATGAACATATTCCGTAGCACTGATATCTAAGCCGCGGGTAGGCTGGGCGGCCACCAGGACACCGGGCTTTCGGGAGAGCTCCCGTGCCAGGATTAATTTCTGGATATTTCCACCGGAAAGACTTTTTAAAGAAGTATAACGAGAAGGAGTCCTGATATCAAAGTCACTTATCAGGCGTTCACTTTCCCGGGCAATGTTTTTGAAATTCATAAATATTCCGTCCGCATAAGGTTTATGTATATGGTCTTTAAGAATCAGGTTTTCCTCTACGCTAAATTTTTGTATCGTACCATCTTTCATTCGTTCTTCGGGAATATAAGATAGACCATGCTCGAGAAGCTGTGAAGGAGACCAATGGGTAACTTCAGTCCCTTTTATAGAAACTTTGCCTTTTGTGGGTTTGCGCAGACCGGCGATAACTTCCGCAAGTTCACGCTGGCCATTCCCTGAGACTCCGGCAATTCCCAGAATTTCACCGGAGTACACTTCAAGGTCAATTCCCCGCAGGGCAGGATGACCTTCATCCCCCTGAGCCCAAACTCCTTCTAAAACAAGACCTGCTCCTCCAAGTTCTATCGAAGGATGTTCAACTTGCAAGAGAACTTCCCTCCCCACCATAAGGCGGGCGAGTTTCTCTTTGGTTGCTTCAGCGGCAGAAATGGTTTTTACTACATGACCATCACGCAGTACGGTTATGCGATTACTCAATGATAGAACTTCATGAAGTTTATGGCTGATAAAAATAATAGAGTATCCTCTTTTTAGCATACTCCGCAAGACATGAAAGAGTTCTTCCACCTCTTGCGGAGTAAGAACAGCAGTCGGTTCATCCAGGATAAGGAGAGAAGCTCCGCGATATAAGATTTTTATTATTTCCACTCGCTGCTGCTCTCCTACAGAGAGTTGCCATACTTTTGCCTTTGGGTCAACATATAACCCATGAACTTTGGCAAGCTCTTTAATACGTTCTGAAACAACCTCAAGGTCAAGAAGAAATTTTCGCGAAGAATGAAGCCCTAAAGCTACATTTTCTGCAACAGTAAGGGTAGGCACAAGCATAAAATGCTGATGTACCATCCCAATCCCCAGTCGAATTGCATCCAGCGGAGAACGAATGTTAACCAATTTTTCGTTAACATAAATTTCACCTTCATCCTGGTGATATATACCGTAAAGAATTTTCATCAGGGTACTTTTTCCGGCTCCGTTTTCGCCAAGGAGAGTATGAACTTCCCCGGCACGGACATCAAAATCAATTCGGTCATTCGCCAGCACGCCCGGAAACTGCTTGACTATTCCCTGCATCTCTACTTTTTCGACTTTGGTTAAATTTGTTATTTTAGATATATCTTTTTTCATATTAAAATGTAAATCAGAGCTCCGTTCCGTATGAATATGCTCTTAATCTTTCTTTACTTCTCTATTTTGACCTCAATGTTTCCTTTAACTATATCCTCAATGGTTTTGCCAACAAACGCTTCATCATTTACGACCATTTCAAGACCACCGTTAGCCAGGTTAAGAGTAAAGATTTTACCTCCCCTCTCTCATTTCTTAATCATTTCAATCATGGACTTAAGTGCAATTGCCCAAATAACATCTACACAAGAGACCACAATTATACGGGGCAAGAGAAAGAGGAATTGGACGCCCCGCACAAGTACTTATAACTCGATATTAATTTTTCCTTCAATAATATCCTGGATAGTCTTTTCTACAAGTACCTCTTGATTCACAACGATCTTGAGACCTCCGTTAGCCAGGGTGAGTGCATAGGTAGTTCCACCCATTTTCCCCTCTTTGATCAATTGGATCATCGGTCTAAGAACCACGGTCCAATCGTAGACCTGATTGGCAACAACGACCTCGGGAGCAAGTGATGTTTGATTAGCCTGTGTCCCAAACCAGAGAACCCCGCGTTGGCGTGCTACCCCGATTGCTCCAACTACCATTTGGGCTGTCCCGGTAAGGACGTCGGCTCCAACGTTGATATGTGTCTGTGCAGCCTCGGAAGCGAGGGCGACATCGCTGAAAGAACCAGTCCAGTTGACGTTCACTTGACCATCCGGCTTGGTTGCCAACACTCCAGCCTTGAATCCATCGACGTACAATTTAGCGTCACCGGTCTCAATCGGGCCAATTACTCCGATGATCCCGGTTTGGGAAAGTTTTGCTGCCAGAACACCACAGACATAGCCTCCTTCCTCAGAGCGCGCCTCGTAAGCAAAAATATTCGTGATCCCCTGATCAGAGAAAGTGTTCACCGACGTTCCCCAAGTGAAGCTCGTGTTGGGAAAATCGGGGGCAATTTCCATCAAGGAGCTTCCATACTGGGAACCATGAGCAATTACCAGATCATAACCCTCGCTGGCATAGTCTCGAACAGCAGCAGCGGCATCCGCTACTACAAACATGTTCTCAGAATAGACAAACTCAAAATTCTCCTTGCCTACCTCTTCTTGAATAGTAACCAGGGCCTCGTACATGCTCTGACTGAAGGCCATATCACTGATGGAACTTGGCATGATAACCGCTACCCGAAAAGCTTTCGCACTTGCTCCGAACCCGAGCGATAATACAAGAATACTTATCATAATAAGAATTATTATATTTTTTTTCAATTTCATTATTTTATCCTCCTAATTTTTTATACTATAATACAAATACAGAAAATTTCTTGTTATTCTAAAACCTTTTATTAGCCACCTCCTCCTTTATTATTCCCCCCGCTCGAAAGGTTTGTTTAACGCCGTAGGTGGATGTATACGGCGTTTAGCCATAGCTGCGAGTACCACGATGGTAACAATGTAAGGCAACATTAAGGTAAAATCAGAGGGAACATTAATGCCTTTTACCTGAATCCATATCTGAATAGCGTTTACGGTGCTAAATAGAAGTGCACCGATAAGAACAGTTTTCGGACGCCAGGCTCCAAAATATACCAGGGCAACGGCAATAAAGCCCATCCCATTGGTTAAGTTTTGCTGAAATACATTAAGTAGTGCGATAGAGAGAGATGCACCGGCAATCCCCGAGAGTATTCCGCCCAATATTACCGTAAAATAACGAATGCGTACAATATTAACTCCCAGTGAATCAGCTGCCTCCGGGTGCTGCCCCACAGCTCGAATACTAAGACCTAAAGGTGTCTTGTTCAGTACAAACCAGGAAACAGGAACCAGGGCAAATGCACCGTATACCAGAATATTTTGCTGAAAGAAGATTTTGCCCATAACCGGAATAGTAGAAAGCCAGGGGACAGACAAAGGAGGAAAACCGCTTACTGTTTGAACTGTTCCTACCATAGTTCTAAATAAAAGGCTGCTTAATCCGAGACCAAATATGTAAACTCCGATTCCGCTGATCCCCTGCTCGGCTTTTAAGGTAACATTAATAAAGGCAATCAGGAGGCCAAATATTGCCCCGACCACTATTGCCACCAGTAAACCAAGCCAAAGATTACCGGTTTTAAGAACCGTATAGAAGGCGCTAAAGGCCCCCATAAGCATAACACCATCTACCCCAAGATTTAGGACACCGCTCAACTGCCCTATCGTTTCTCCAATGGAAGCATAGAGATATGGTGTTGCAAGACGAATTGCAGATTTTACTATCCCGATAATGATTGCTTCCATTATTTGTTCTCCTTTTTGTTTTTATTCTGGGAATTACTTTCTGTTTTGGTAGTTGGTTCTACCCGTCGAGTCTGGCGACGACGTAGATACTCACTTCCTACTACAAAAATTACAATTAGACCGTTTAAAGCACCGATCAGCGCAGAAGGCACTTGCACTACTCTTTGCATTTTATTTGCTCCGGTAAGAAGTGCTCCCAATAACAGGGAAGCCGGGATTGTCCCAATAGGATGAAGCTGGCCAAACAAAGCAGCTACAATCCCGTTAAAGCCCGCACTGCCGGTGAAACCAGACACAGAACCATCGGTAAACAGTCGGTGGTGAATTCCTAACACTTCAATTGCTCCGCCTAATCCCACTAAAGCACCGCTTAAAACAAAAGCAATGACCATATATTTCTGCACATTAATTCCGGACGCTCGCGAGGCTTGTATATTCTGCCCAATCATGCGGATACGAAACCCTATTGTCGTCCGCCAGAGAAAAATATATACCAGAACAGCAAAAACAACTGCTATTACTGTTCCAAAATGCAGGCGGGTAGGAATAAGACGGGGAAGATCAACTACATGGGTTAAACGAGCAGTTTGGGGGATAAAGGAGCCAAGTTCTATCTGGAGCGGGTCCATTATCGGTCCGCTAAGAAGATAATTCATCCCATAAGCCGCAATATAATTCAGCATGATAGTACTGAGAATTTCGTTTACATTAAAGTAAGCCTTAAGAAATCCGGCAATTCCTGCCCATATTGCTCCGCTTAAGAGCCCGACGAGTAAAGCAATTATTATCAGCATCCAGCCTGGTAAATTTGGAAAAGTAAGACAAACTATGGTTGCAGAGAGAGCCCCGGCTACAAGCTGTCCTTCGCCTCCGATGTTTAATACGCCGGCACGAAAAGCAATACAAATTCCTAACCCCACAAAAAGTAAAGGAGTTGCCTTGACTACGGTGTCTGCTACGGCATTCATGCTCCCAAAAGCACCTTTAAGCAGTGCCTGGTAGGCAATCAGGGGGTTTACTCCGAGAATGGCAATCACTATTGCTCCAATTAGTAACGCAAGTAAGAATGCCCCAATGGGGATAATATTCATTAGCATTTCCCGGATATTCCTATGTTTCATTTTACCACCTTTATATCTTTTGCTTACGAATTGCGATATATATAGCTATAAGTTTTTAAATTAAAAAATGATTAGTCTTTTATTCAATAGTAATTATTGCGCCACATTCTTCGATTTATTCTTCCTATTTGAAATCGGTTATTTCTGTTAATTAGTAAAATTTTCATTTTAACCACTCATTTTAAAAGGATATGCTATTTCTCGGATTTTCTTCTGTTTTCACCGGTTCTTCTGTCCCGGCTACTTCTTCGTTCAGGTCCTTTATAATTCGGGTCATTAAATTTTCTGCGGTCTTCTCCTAATCTTCTTTCTTTTTCGGAACGGCGCTCATCTTTCTTTTCCATAGGATTTTTCCTCCTTTAATTAATTAAATAATTAAATATGGTTTATAATCTGGGTTAATAATCTATTTGCAGATAATTAAACTGACTCATTGCATCTACCCTTTAAAGTTAATTAATAAATAGTTTTATAAATACTAATATTAAGATACGACAAGGATGAGGAAAAATCCTTCTTTTTTGAAAGAAAAGTTTTCAGTTATCGGTTTTCGGTTTTTAGATGAAGAGGAAAGGATGGCTTCCCATTCCCCGATCAGGTCGAGGACAGGTTTCATGGGAATGACACATCATTAATAAATACAGATACAAGATAATTTAGTTAACCGTTAGAGGCAGTAGTGCCTGCATCAAGGTTAACCCATTTTCTCTTCCTGTCACTGCTGATGAGTGCTTCGATTACATGCATATTCGCCACAGCATCTTCCAGCGGTACCGGGACCTCTCTATCTTCCAGCACTGCCCGGGAAAACAAATCTCCCTGAATAGTATACTGGTTACAAACCTCCAGCACCACCTCTTCAATCTTGTTGCCATCTCCATACCATATTTTACAGGGCCGGTCAGACGGGGCATTGAAAGGTATTTCGATTTCAATCCGCCCTTTGGTACCAAAAATATTAACCCGCTGGTAAGGTGCTAGCTGGGTAGCACAGGTAAATGTAGAACTACCACTGGCAAACTCCAATATACCAGAAGTTAGACGGTCAACTTTCATATTTGGATCTTCTTCCATAATGCCGCAGACCCGCCAGGGCTCAGCCCCAAAGATAAACCGCGAAAGCGAAATACAATAACAACCAATATCCATCAGTCCCCCGCCGCCAATATCAGCTTTGTTGCGAATATTATCGGGGTTGGTATTGTAGTAGGAGAAGAAAGTCTGAATCGTCCTTAATTCGCCGATTTTCCCTTCGGTAACCCGTTGCTTCGCTCGCTGCCACTGCGGATGGTGACGATACATAAATGCTTCCATTACCTTTAGGTGTGGAAATTTCCGGGAAGTGTCCAGTAATTTTTTAGCTTCGGCTGCATTCAGGCCAATGGGTTTTTCGCACAAAACATGTTTACCGGCGTTTAGTGCTTTGATAGCCCAGGATACATGCAGATGATTGGGGAGCGGGATATAAACAGCATCGATGTCGGGGTCGGACAACAGTTCTTCGTAGGAACCATAAGCCTTCTTAATACCTAATTGCCTGGCTGCTGCCTGCGCCTTTTCCAATTGGCGCGAAGCAATAGCGGTAATCGTGCAATACTCGCCCAATTGCATAGCGGGAATCACTGTTTCGGTACCAATTCTGGCGGTGCTCAGGACACCCCATCTAATCTTTTTCATTTGATTACCCTCCTTCTGTTGATTAAAATATCTTTCCATATGTGATGAGTTGTTTATTTTCCTTCTTTTTTCTTTTTCTTTTCTTCATACATATTCTCATCAGCTATTCTGATAAGTTCTTCTATAGATAGAGGATTTGATGGGTCATAAACAGAAAGACCGATGCTGAAATCTATTTCATAGGGTTTTGCCAGTTTCTGATTTAATTTCTTTAAACTTTTATTTAACCTCCCTCTAATAAAGGAGGCATCATTTAAGGAGTTTTCCAGGAAGATGAGCAAGAATTCATCTCCTCCGATACGGCAGATGATATCCATCTTTCTTAGGGTAGATTGAAAGAGTTTGGTTGCTTCTTTTAAGACCTCATCTCCTTCTTTATGACCGAAGGTATCGTTGATATGTTTAAAGCCATCTATATCAAGATAGATCAAGAGGACAGTAGTTTTCTTTCGCTTAGCTGTCTTAATCTGTTGTTCAAGTAGGCTTAGACCATACCCTCTACTGTAGCACCTGGTAAGGGCATCAAAATGGGCTAACTTTTCCAGTTTTCCTTCCATTTTCTTACGTTCAGTGATATCAAAATAGGTACCTATTATCCCTTTTATCTGTCCGCCAATTACTATATTAGAACCGGATATAGAAACCGGGAAACAAGTACCGTCTTTCTTTATTCTAATGCTTTCATAATTAAAATATCCTTCAGACAAGGCTGTATTATCCAGATTTTTTCCTTCTTCTCTCTTATTCGGGGGATGAATTATTCCATCATTGATATTTTTGCCTTTTATCTCTTCTAAACTATAGCCGAATAGTTCAGTAAAGCGGGGGTTTATGTTTACGACATTGCTCTTAGAGTTTAAATGGACTAAAGCTTGCGGGCTGTTGTTAAACAGACTGGCAAATTCCTGCTGACTCTTTTGTAAAGTTTCTTCGTATTTTTTGCGTTCAGTAATGTCTCTATATATACCGATAGTTCCCTGAATCTTTCCATTAATTATAACTGGAGATGCAGATATAATTACGGGAATTAAAGTGCCATTTTTATTCTTCCTAATAGTCTCATAGCCAGTAAAACCTTCTAAGGTTAAAGCCTTTCTGGTTAATCTCTTTCCTTCGGCTATCTTATCATCGGGATAAATCATACCCTCAAGAATGTTTCTGCCCTTAAGCTCATCTAAAGTATAGCCGAATAATTCAGTAAAACGGGGATTTATATTTATAATGCGACCTTCTTTATCATGATAAAGGACGGCTTCCGGACTGCTATTAAATAGACTAATAAACATATTTCTTGCTTTCCTAAGTTTTTTCTCTGCTTTTTTACGTTTGGTGATATCACGAACATAAGCAATGAGTCTGGGCTTTCCTGCGATATTAATAATCTTTGAGGCGATTTCGGTGGGAAAGATGGTGCCATTTTTCTTTTTGCTTATCCGGGGTAAAAAAATACCATGGGTCGTTTCCTTGTTGGTAATAACCCTGGGTAATTTCTGCGCAAACGCTTCTGGAACTAAGTCAGCCAAAGTCAGTCCAATCATCTCTTCTTTAGTGTACCCATATATCTTTGCTCCAGCAGTATTACATTCAAGTATACGGCCTTCTACTGTCTCTATGAGAACGCCATCAGCAGCCATCTCTACGAGAATTCTATATTTTTCCTCATTTTCACCTAAAGTTTCTTCTACTTGCCGATGTTTGATCTCCGATTTTTGTAACTCAGTAATTTGTTGGCGCAATTCCATTAATTCATTTTGCAGCTGCTCTTTAGTTTTTTCTTTACCTTTCATATATTCCGTTTATCCTTTTAGAGACTTATATTTTTTGGCTTTTCTCTATCTCTATCTAAAATTATTTGATTAGCAGATTTTGTTTTTATATTGTTAATATTATAATGCCTAAAAATTATATTTATAATATTACGAATTACCTTATTAAAATCTAAAAAAAGAAGTCAAAGGGATTAGGTCTAAAGATTTGACAGAACTTGCCAGGGGACAACGGTTCTTTGACAAACTTTGATAAACTTTGATAAACTGACTAAAACTAAAGAAGAGCGGTACTGAAATATCTCTCTGCCCGATCAGGTAGTACGGTCACCACCCGGTTACGCCCATTATCTACATGAAGGGCGGCAAAAACATTTGCCCCAGATGAAGTTCCTACCAATAACCCCTCTTCTCTGGAGAGCTGCCGGGTAGTTTCAATGGCTTCTTCATCAGTAACAGTAAATACCATATCCACCATTTTTACATCCAGAACAGCGGGAATAAATCCATCACCAATCCCCTGAATCTGATGAAGTCCTGGTTCTTGGCCTAATAAGGCGGAACTGTTTTTGGGTTCTACTGCTACAATTTTTACTTTAGGATTCTTTTCCTTTAAAAATTTTCCAATCCCTTGAAGGGTTCCTCCACTCCCTACTCCAGCTACAAATACATCTATCTTCCCCTTCATATCTTCCCAAATTTCAGGGGCAATCTGCTGATAATGAATCTCGGGATTATGGGGATTTACAAACTGGTCGGCTACAAAATACTTTTCCGGTTTTGCGTTGGTAATCTCTCTCATCTTTTTTATACTTCCGGGCAGGCTTCCTTGGGCTGAAGTAAAGATAATCTCGCCCCCAAAAGCCTGAATTATTTTCTTCCGTTCTTCGCTCATATTTTCAGGCATCACACAAATTACCCGGTAGCCCTTCTGCACTCCTACTAAAGTTAGACCGATTCCGGTATTCCCGGAAGTAGCCTCTATAATGGTCATACCCGGTTTAAGCTTTCCTTCTTTTTCCGCCATTTCAATGATGTTTTTGGCTACTCTATCTTTAATACTTCCCCCGGGATTCAAGTGTTCAGCTTTAACAAATACATTTCCCGAAGACATCTTTTTTAATTGAATTAAAGGGATGTTTCCTATTGCATCCAGAACAGAATTTATCAGCATAAAAGAAGCCTCCTTAAGCAGTTTACAGATATTTTTAAAATAATTTCTTGATTAAGAATTATAACAAGATTAGTCAGGATTTGCAAGAAAATAAATAAGACCAGAGTTTAACTTCACATCCATTTTCTCCTTTTAAAAAAGATGACCATAACAATCCCTATAATTAGCATCACTGATAAAATTAACGGGTAGGCCCAAACCCATTTAAGTTCTGGCATATATTGAAAATTCATGCCATA
>Ga0265592_1001155_pt1 | contig 11892 bp, 7 predicted proteins | sample saktaG_7_FD_190141 | JGI IMG/M metagenome (GOLD analysis project Ga0265592, IMG submission 190141) | Saline water microbial communities from Sakinaw Lake, British Columbia, Canada - sak_2010_1_5_120m | ecosystem: Environmental > Aquatic > Non-marine Saline and Alkaline > Saline ... | reverse complement strand
GGAGGATGTGAGCTCTCCCGTGAACCTTCCCGGCTTCAACAGGGCCGCCATGGACGGGTACGCCGTCAGGGCGAAAGATACGAGAGGCGCAAGCCCCCTCGCCCCGGTCTACCTCAAAATCGACGACGAAGCCGGGGAGGGTAGATGTGTTCCCGTGAGGACAGGGATGCCGGCGCCTCCGGGGGCAGACGCCGTCTTGATGATGGAGGACGCCCTCCTGCGAGGGCGAGAGGTGGAGGCGACGGCCGAGGTTCACCCCTATCGAAACCTCGCCAGGGTCGGCGAGGATGTCGCCCTCGGTGAGACCATTTTAAGAGAAGGCCACCGGCTCAGGCCCCCCGACATCGCGCTCCTCGCATCCCTCGGCCTCACCAATGCCGAGGTCTACGAGAGGCCAAAGGTTGCGATCATCCCCACGGGAGGCGAGCTCGTCCCCCTCTTCTCGACCCAGAAGCTGAAGCCCGGCCAGGCCCGGGAGGCTAACGGGCTGATGGGCGAGCTGTACGCCGAGATCTGGGGCGGATCGCCCCGAAAAATTCCCCTGGTCGAGGACGACCCGGACCTCATCAAAGAGGCGATCGCCCAAAACCTGGACGCGGACCTGATCCTGATCTCAGGGGGCACCTCCGTGGGGGAGGAGGACTACGCCCCCCCAATCCTGACGGAGATGGGAGAGCTTCTGGTCCACGGCGTGAGGATCACACCAGGAAAGCCCACCGCCCTCGGAATGATCGATGAAAAGCCGGTGATCTGCCTTCCGGGCTACCCGGTGGCGGCCCTCTCCGCCCTCTACATCTTCGCCCGTCCCCTGATCACCATGATGGCCCATCGAAACGACCTTCCAAGAGTCGTTCTTGCGAGGCTCGATGGAAAGATCGTCTCGCGGCCCGGATACCTCACTTTCGCAAGGGTCGGCCTGAAAGGCGGCGTTGCAACCCCCATCATGACCTCCGGAGCCGGGATTCTCAGCTCTGTGGCCAGGGCCGAGGGGTACGTCCTGGTGCCGGAGGAGGTCGAGGGGAGGGAGAAGGGCGAGATGGTGGAGGTGAACCTGATCGAGTGATCATGACCTGGAAAGTGCAGGGGACCTACCATGGCCGGAGAGGAAGGAACCCCAAAGCGTGCCACCTAAAGTGAGCGAGGTCTTCCAGATGATCAAAGACGTTCACAACTGAGGGGGATTGAGCCCTCGGCGGCGGAGTGGCCGAGGCGGGCGTTCAGGCGATGAAATGTCACCGGGGCGGAGTCCAGGGGCGCCGGTACGCTTTTGGGCTGAAAGAGAAGAACGAGGAGATGCTGGGGGGGCTAGGGGTGATAACACCGAAATGTTTTTTTTGGTAGGAGGTGACCTTAATCTCAAAGAGGGTGAGAAGATAAAACTAAAAGTGATTTTGTGCGTGCTGGCATTGGCCACACTGGCAGTACCAGCGGCGGCTGATAAGGTAGACGATCTCATATGGGATCTGTCGTATGATGCGTCACCGACAACTCGGGCAGAAGCAGCTATCTCTCTCGGTAGAGTTGGGGACGAGAGGGCTGTTGAACCTCTTATAGCGGCGTTGGGCGATGGAAACTCGGATGTCAGAGCGGCAGCTGCTCAGGCTCTCGGTAAAATTGGCGATCCAAAGGCTGTTGAGCCCCTTATTATAATATTACGTTATGATGATGCATACTCATTGGCCAGAAAGCAAGCCATCTGGGCTCTCGGTATGATTGGTGATGCACGGGCTGTAGATCCTCTAATCAGTGTCCTCAATAATTCAGGCCATCCAGAGACCCAAACGTTGGCTTCCGAGGCACTCGGCAATATCGGCGATCCCAGGGCAGTCGATCCTCTAATCAAGGCTCTTACGGATAAGGACCGTTTTGTCCGAGTAAGTGCTGCCGAGGCACTCGGCGAGATCGGCGATCCCAGAGCAGTCGGTCCTCTCACCAAGGCTCTCGATGACCACTGGATTGAAAATTATGCCGCAGAAGCTCTCAGAAAGATAAACGAGTCTGTTGCCAATCCTCCCATCGAGGCGCTCGATGAGACTGGCACAGCCGAACCGGTGGAAGAGCCCACTACCTCTTCTGTGCCCACCGTGGAAGAGGCCCCAGAGGAAACTCCCAGACAGACAGAGAAAAGCCCTCTCCCCATATCAGTGGGCGCTATATCCCTAATCGCTGCTGTCCTTTTCATGGAGGCTAAGAGAGATCGATAGTAGAAACGCCCCTCCAATCGAGAGGCTCATCAGCCTATTTTTGCCAAGTTGGTCTATGCGGAGGATATATATATATCCGATGGATATTATTTAATTCACTATGCGCTAATATCGCTATCTTAAAAGGCCCACCCCTCGGATAAGCAACTTTTCGGGCCGTTTACCTGAACCTCTACGCCACAGAGGGCGCTTATTCTCATTTTGTATGGCCGATCGGCAACCGTGCTTTTCCGCCGATCAAGTAAAATTTACTTGTCTTAACTCTCCTGGCGTTGAGTTTTTATACCTCGCAGGACACCAGATTGATCATGCAAGACTGGATCCACCCTCATTTTGATTACCAGCCAGAGCGCCCGCTCTTCCTCTGCGTCCTCTCCAACACCGACACCGGGAAGATCCCTGGGGTGAGCGCCGCAGGCGCATCGCCGGATCTCACCGACTACACCCCCAGCGCCGACGCGGAGCTCGTCGAGCTTCACAAGATCGTGACCATACCCGAGGTCCCAGAGTCCCCGGAGGGGGCGACAACCCCCGCGGTGGTGACGAAGGCCGCCCTCAGCCTCTCGGGGATTCCGTCCCTCTTTGTGACGAGCGGCTTGCGAAGAAAGCCCGCGGTGCCTTACGTCGACATGAACGGATCTGCCGGAAGCGACATAAGGTTCGGGACCGCGGTGCCCGACGCCGCCGAGATCATGGATCGGGCCGCCCTTCTCGGAAAGAAGCTTGCAGTCTTCTCCGACTGCATATTCATAGGCGAGTCGATAGCAGGAGGAACGACGACCGCCATGGCCGTGATGCAGGCCCTCGGGTACCCCGGCAGGGTCTCCAGCAGCCTTTTGGATCACCCCATGGCCAAGAAGCAGGAGATCGTCGATCAGGCCCTGGACCGGTGCGGCGCCACCTTCGGAAGCATGAAGTCCGATCCCTTGAGGGCCCTGAGGGAGCTTGGCGACCCCATGATGCCCGCCGTTCTGGGGCTATTGAAGGGCCTCGTGGGAACGAAGGTGGTCCTGGCCGGAGGGACCCAGATGGCCACCGTCCTCTGCGCCGCCGACGCTTTGGGGATCGACGGCGACGTTTCCATCGCCACCACCAAGTACATCGTGGAGGATCGGAACGCGAGCTTCGTAGAGACGGTGGAGGAGCTGGGGCGGAGGTGGTACATGGCAGACCCGGGGCTTGAGAGGTCCAAGATACCGGCCCTCAGCTGCTACGCCCGCGGGAGCGCCAAAGAAGGCGTGGGCGCAGGCGGCGCGATCCTCGCGGCCAGCCTCCGGGGCGTCACCCAGCAGCAGATCGTAGAGGGGTCGGACGAGGTCCTGATGACCGTGGAGCTGCCAAAGCCGAGCCGGGCCTGAAGGCCAGAGCCGGACCCGGAAGGGGGAGGGCCGAACTCGATCCGATCCTCCCCTCCGCAAAGTTATTTATCGATTGATGGCCCAGTCAGGCCTGGGGCAAATTACTTGGAGAAAGATCTTCGATCCCAGCTCGTCGAGAACGCCTGGATCATCCTGCCCATACTTTTCATTCTGATCCTCATATCCTACTTTCTCTTCCCCCTCATGGACGGGATCATCCTCGGGGTCGTCTTCGCCTACGTGGGAAGGCCGATAAGAGACAAGTTCGGACGCCGAAGACGCCTCGGCTCAATAGTCGCGACCACCTCCATAATACTCCCAATCGCGCTCATCCTGGGCCTCGGCGGGGTCGAGGTGGTCTCCCAGCTCAACTGGGTTGTGGAGAACCAGGGAGAGATAATTCGAAGGGTCGGAATCTTCCTCAGAAACATTGAGATTCCGCACGAAAACTACGATATACTTTCCGCAATCTACGATATACCTCCTGCGATCTACGAAGACCTGACGGGAAGCCTGAAGACGTTGATAGAGATACTGGCAAGGGTCCTCTCGAGCCTTCCGGTCTTCTCCTACGGCATGTCTGTAATTCTCACAGGCCTCAACCTCATAGCCTCGATATACGTCTGCTACTTCCTCCTCATGGACGGAGGAAGGCTGGCGAGGGGGGTCATGACGATCCTCCCCTCTGAGAACATATCGATCTACAAGAAGTACAGCGCCAGAATCGACAGCATCCTGAGCGGCATATTCATCGGTGCCATCTACACCGCCATCGTCAGCGGCCTGATCTCCGCGATTGTCTTTTACGCCTTCGGCATACCCAGGCCCTTTGCCCTCGCCAGCATCGTCTTCATATCGGGCATGATACCGGTCCTCTCGTCCTGGCTGGTGATAGTTCCGATAACCTTCTACAGGTACTTCGAGATGGGGCTCTTTGACGCCCTCCTCTTCTTCGCCGTCTCCACCGCCCTGATATACCTCCCATCGGACCTGATCATAAGGCCCTACATAGTCTCCACGAAATCGACGATCCATCCTTTGCTCGTGATCCTCTCCTTCGTCGGCGGGGTTTTGGTGGCGGGGATCGGTGGGTTCTTCCTGGCCCCTGCCCTGATGGGGATAGTGGTGGGGGTCTACCAGGTCCAAAAAGAGGAGACGGGGGCTTCTGGCGAAGCTGTCCAGGTGGCGGAAGAGTCCATCGATTGGGCGGGCGACGAAGAGGCACCCGACGAAAAGGAATCTCTCCGAGAAGCGATGACTGAGACGGAAGAGGAATGAGATTTTACGTAGAGACCTACGGCTGCGCTGCAAACCAGGGTAATTCGGAGGCCTTCAGCGCCGCCCTGATCGAAATGGGGCACCTCCCTTCATCTTTGGAGGAGGCAAACCTCGTTATCGTCAACACCTGCGTCGTCACCGACAGGACCGAGAGGAACATGAAAAAGAGGCTATCCCAGCTTCAGGGCGAGAGGCTGGTGATCGCGGGCTGCCTTCCCTCGGCGATGCCTGAGGCGGTCCGGGATATAAGCTGCCGCGAGGTGATGGGCGTCCTGGGCCGGTCGGCGGGCATGAAGATGGGCGAAGCCTTCCGTCCCGAGGAAACGAGGCCTCGCCGTATCCATCCCGCCCAAAACCTCTGCGCCATCGTCAACATCTCGGAGGGGTGCAGGGGGCGGTGCAGCTACTGCATAGTTAGACGGGCGAGAGGTGCCCTTCGGAGCAAGACCGTTCATGAGGTGACCGAAGAGGTCCGACGCCGCCTGAAAGAAGGGGCCGTCGAGATTCAGCTCGCCTCCCAGGACGCCGCAGCCTACGGAGCAGACCTGGAATCGAGCCTCCCGGAGCTTCTTGACGCCGTCGCCGGGATCGATGGCGACTTCAGGGTTAGGGTCGGTATGATGAACCCGGACCAGTTGGGCCCCATCCTGGATGATCTGATCCGATCGTACGAGGATCCCAAGATCTACAAGTTCCTCCACCTTCCCGCCCAGTCGGGCTCGGACAGGGTCCTGGAGGCGATGAATAGAGGTTACGGGGCTCGAGATTTCCTGGAGATGACGGCCAGGTTCAGGGCGGCCTTTCCCGATCTCACCCTCTACACCGACGTCATCGCGGGCTTTCCCGGCGAGACAGAAGAGGATTCCAGGGCTACCGAGGTGCTGATCCGGGCGGTAGAACCCGACAAGGTCAACGTCACCAGGTACTCCTCGCGCCCGGGAACCGGTGCTAGCAGGCTCAAAGATATGCCATCCCGGTTCAAGAAAGACCGCTCGAGACGGATCACCCGGCTATGGCAAAAGATCGCGGGACGGAGAAACGGCCGGTATCTCGAAAAGACGATCGTAGCGCAGGTGACGGAAAGGGGAAGGGAAGGGACGATGATGGCAAGGTCGGAAAACTACAGGAAGATCGTGGTTCGTGGACCTATGAGTCTTGGATGCGTCCATCGATTCAAGGTCGTAAAGACGACCCCGTTCTACCTAAAAGGAGAGATCGTAAGTCGCGAATAGGCGATCTTCGATTAGCCCAACAATACAGCTGTTTTTGATTTTCAAGATACGTGCCCATTTAATGTTTTGAATTTTTGGGTCTATAACAATTAAAAGGCCACTAACCTTATTAATCATGAAGATTACTTAACGACATGGTCCGGGCAAGCGTTCTCCATACCTAAATAGAGAGAACGCGGGGCAGATTCCGGATGAATATCAAAGGATGTTGGTCTGATCTGCCTTAGGATCTTGGGATAGAATTGCCCAAAATATTCGACGTTTGACTAAGGAGGGTTTTAAGTGGCTGGAGATAAAGAAGAAAAGAGGAAGAAGACGTCAGCAATTATGGAAGAAACTCGATTATTTGCGCCGCCAAAGGACTTGGTGGAGAACTCCAACGTAATGAAGTACATGAAGGAGAAGGGGTTCAAGACCGAGAAGGAGCTGCGTTCGTGGTGCTCTTCTGACGAGCACTACCTCGAGTTCTGGGATGAGATGGCAAAGAAGTACATCGACTGGTACAAGCCTTACACCAAGGTGATGGACGACTCGGAAATGCCCTACTTCCATTGGTTCACGGGCGGCGAGGTCAATATGACCTACAATGCCATCGACAGGCACGCCAAGGGCGCGAAGAAGGACAAGGTCGCATACATTTGGGTTCCCGAGCCGACCGACCAGGCCACCCAGAAGATCACCTACGCTGATCTGTACAAAGAGGTGAACAAGCTCGCAAACGGCCTCAAAAGCCTTGGCATTAAGAAGGGGGACAGGGTCAGCATCTACATGGCGATGATACCTCAGCTCCCAATTGCGATGCTCGCCTGCGCCAAGATCGGCGCCATCCACAGCGTGGTCTTCTCAGGCTTCAGTTCAAAGGCTCTCGAAGACAGGGCTGTAGACTGCGGTTCCGTAGCTCTAATAACTCAGGACGGCTTATATAGGCGCGGAAAGCCGATATTATTGAAGGGGAACGCAGACGCTGCCGTTGCTAACACTCCTTCTATCGAGCATACGATAGTCTACAAGCGTACTGGCATAGACGTGGACTGGAAGGAGGGTCGCGATGTCTGGTGGGACGATCTCACCAAAGACCAGTCCGAAGAGTGCGAGCCTGAGAGGCTCGACCCAGAGTCTAGGCTATACATCCTATACACCTCAGGGACTACTGGGAAGCCGAAGGGAATAGAGCACTCTTTGGGCGGAAACGCCGTCGGATGCACACAGACGCTTCACTGGGTCTTCGATCTGAAGGAGGACGACGTCTGGTGGTGCACCGCAGATATCGGATGGGTCACAGGTCACTCCTACATCGTCTACGCACCTCTCTGCCTGGGCATGACCAGCTTCATGTACGAAGGGGCTCCGGACTATCCAGACTTCGGCAGATGGTGGAGTATGATCCAGGAACACAAGATCACGGTCATCTACACCGCCCCTACAGCGATAAGGATGTTCATGAAGCAGGGCGCGCAGTGGCCCGACAAGTACGACATCTCAAGCCTGAGGCTCCTCGGGTCCGTCGGCGAGCCGATCAACCCAGAGGCCTGGATTTGGTACCGTGAGCATATCGGGAGAAACGAGCTCCAGATCATGGACACCTGGTGGCAGACAGAGACGGGAACCTTCCTCAACTCGCCGTTGCCCATCACATCCCTGAAGCCTGGGTCGTGCTGTTTCCCGCTTCCCGGATACGACATAGCCGTCTTAGACGAGGATGGGAAATTGGTGCCTCCCGGAGAAGGTGGCAACATAGTGAGCCTGAAGCCCTATCCTTCGATGCTCAGAGCTTTCTGGGGCGACAAAGAGAGGTTCATGGCGGAGTACTGGCAGTTCTACTGGGACATCCCCGGCCGCCGTGGCGTCTATCTTGCCGGAGACAAGGCGACGGTGGATAAGGACGGCTACTTCTGGATCCAGGGTAGGATCGACGACGTTTTGAGCATCGCAGGCCACAGGATAGCGAACGCCGAGATCGAGTCCGCCATCGTGGCATATCCTAAAGCCGCTGAGGCTGCAGTCGTCGGAAAGCCCGACGAGGTCAAAGGCGAGACTGCTGTGGCCTTCGTCATTTTGAGGGTGGGCGAAGAGGTGACTCCAGATCTCGATAAGGACATAATAAAATTCGTCAGAAAGACGATGGGGCCTGTGGCTACGCCTTCCGAGGTCCACTTCGTCAACGACTTGCCCAAGACCAGGAGCGGCAAGATCATGCGCCGTGTCGTCAAGGCGAAGTGCCTCGGCAACCCCACTGGAGACACATCAACCCTCATGAATCCGGAGGCTGTGGACGGCATACCGATCATCGTTAAATGAGCGACCACAGCCCCCATATTTTTTGGGGTTTTTCTCATCATTTTTTATGTCATTCTTCAATCGGCCCTTCGCCGAAGACCAGGCCTTATCAGTGGCCGCTCCGATCATGTTCATGATTTTTTATTAAATATTATCGGTCTATCCACAGCCAGATCACAAATCCGAAAAATAAGTGCGTTGGGAGGATCACAAACATTTAGAATTATAGTCTGAATAGTTGAATTATACTTTTATATATTTTTCGTATTTTGTGCCGGGTCGGGCTGACACCATTCCCAGCGATCTTCACACACCGACGATATTTCTGAAGTATATAATTTATTTTATGGCGGATTATGAACACAGCGCTTTTTTTGGTTGTGACCTCCGATATGACATCCAGTTATTCGGCGGCTCCATCCCGCCCAAAGTCGAGAACGTCTTTTTCGTCCACCCTCAAACCCGTTTAATGCCTAAATCCACATTATGAATTAAAAGAGTCGGATATCATTAACATCTGAGCGTTATATATCATGATTAATCATTATAATATTTGTTTGCGTTAGATTTATAAACGAAGTGAGTGTAAACCACGCCTGTGTTTCCGAACGGGTTCTGCACACCATGAAGTTCGCCGTGTCAGATGGCGGTTGATGTGCGGCGAGAGAATGAAATTATGCCATAAGATTGGCTTCATGAGCGGATATTGATCATAAGGTGCGGAAACACTTCAAATTGAGGGTTAAAAGGAGGTAAAATTTTGGCTGAAGGAAAAACTGGAACGACAAAGGTATTGCAGGAAGAGACCCGAATTTTTGAGCCGCCCGCAGACCTGGTGGAGAACTCCAACGTCATGAAGTGGATGAAGAAGAAGGGGTTCAAGACCGAGAAGGAGCTGCGTGAGTGGTGTTCCAAAAACTACGTCGAGTTTTGGGACGAGATGGCCAAGGATTACGTCGACTGGTTCAAGCCTTACACCAAGGTGATGGACGACTCGGATATGCCCTACTTCAAGTGGTTCACCGGCGGCTTGGTCAACATGACCTACAATGCCGTGGACAGGCACGCCAAGTCGGATAAGAAGGACAAGTTGGCTTACATATGGGTCCCCGAGCCCGTCGATCAAGAGACCCAGCATATCACCTACGGTGATCTTTACAAAGAGGTAAACAAGTTCGCCAACGGTCTGAAGAGCCTGGGCGTCACGAAGGGAGATAGGGTTAGCCTCTACATGCCCATGATCCCACAGCTGCCCATCGCCATGCTGGCCTGCGCCAAGCTAGGCGCCATCCACAGCATAGTCTTCTCCGGTTTCAGTGCCAAGGGGTTCGGAGACAGGGTGAAAGACTGTGAGGCAAAGGTTGCCATCACCACAGACGGATTCTACAGGCGCGGAAAGCCGATGCCTCTGAAGGCCAACGCCGATGAAGCCGTCGCCGATGCGCCAAGCATCGAGCACGTGATCGTCTACAAGAGAACTGGCATAGACGTAGACTGGAAAGAGGGACGAGACATATGGTGGCACGACCTGGTTGAGGGCAAGTCCGAGGAGTGTGAGCCCGAGAAGCTGGACCCCGAGCACAGGCTCTTCATCCTTTACACCTCCGGTACCACCGGCAAGCCCAAGGGTATCGAGCACGCCCAGGGCGGATACATCGTTGGACCTGCTCAGACCTTGGATTGGGTCTTCGACATAAAAGAGGACGACGTCTGGTGGTGCACAGCTGATATCGGATGGATCACGGGCCACTCCTACATCGTCTACGGACCACTCTGCCTCGGTGCGACCAGCATGATGTACGAGGGATCTCCCGACTTCCCAGACTTCGGAAGGTGGTGGAAGATCATAGAGGAGAACAAGGTATCAGTTCTCTACACCGCGCCCACGGCGATAAGGATGTTCATGAAGCAGGGCGAAGAATGGCCTGCTAAGTACGACCTCTCCAGCCTGAGGCTTCTTGGATCTGTCGGCGAGCCGATCAACCCCGAGGCCTGGATTTGGTACCGCGAGAACATGGGCGCAGGCAAGCTCCAGATAATGGACACCTGGTGGCAGACCGAGACAGGGACTTTCCTCAACTCACCGCTGCCGATCACTCCGCTGAAGCCGGGATCGTGCTGCTTCCCGCTGCCCGGATTCAACATCAGCGTCTATGACGAGGAGGGCAACGAGGTCCCGCTGGGAGAAGGCGGCAACATAGTGAGCGAGACCCCCTGGCCTTCGATGCTCAGGGCCTTCTACGGCGACACCGAGAGATACCAGAAGGAATACTGGTCCATGTACTGGGATACCCCCAAGCGCGGCACCTACCTTGCCGGCGATAAGGCCACCAGGGACAAGGACGGCTACTTCTGGATACAGGGCCGTATCGACGACGTCTTGAGCGTTGCAGGTCACAGGATCGCCAACGCCGAGGTCGAGTCCGCCATCGTCGCCCATCCCAGTGTCGCTGAGTCGGCGGTCGTCGGAAAGCCCGACGAGGTCAAGGGAGAGGCCATCGTCGCCTTCGTCATCCTGAGAGTGGGAGAAGAGCCGACCCCTGATCTGGCGAAGGACGTAAGGGGCTTCGTGAGGAAGACCTTAGGTCCGGTGGCCATGCCTTCAGAGATTCACTTCGTGAACGACCTGCCCAAGACCAGGAGCGGCAAGATCATGCGCCGTGTGGTCAAGGCCAAGGCCCTCGGTAACCCCACCGGCGACACCTCTGCTCTCGCCAACCCCGAAGCTGTGGACGGCATACCGCTCATCGTCTAAATTTGAGCGACCAATGCCCCCACATTTTTTGGATTTTCCCTAATCATTTTTTATGTCATTCTTCGATCGGCCCTTCGCCGAAGACCAGGCCTGATCAGTGGCCGCGCCGATCATGTTCATGATTTTTTATTAAATATTATTTTCGCATGAAAAACTCTTCATAAAATAAAGACATTGGGGGGGGGTATCCACACCCCCCTGGCTCTCTTTTCTTGACCACGTAACCTGCCTCGACGATTATGTCTATCATCTCCTTCACAATCATCTCTATCGAAGATGAAGTCCGATCGAGTTTGACAGCGTTAGGCTTCTGTGCCCCCTCTTCCTCGTACATTTCTTGATTGATCAACAGATGGTACAGAATGCAGATTATTTTCCTAGCTAATGCGACGATTGCTACTTTGATCCCCTTCCTAGCACGTATCCTGATGAAGAATTTCCTTAGTTTGGAGCCTCTCTTTCTCGATGCTGCATGAGCGACCTCGATAAGAATCCATCTGATATGTTTTGAACCCCGTTTGGTGATACTTCCAGTCCGGTTCTTGCCACCAGCCAGATGGCACCATCTAAAAACCGAGTGATTTTCAGTTATTAGAAGCAAAACATCCAGAAACTTTTTGCCTATACCATTGAAGTGTTCGTGATTATTGAGTGAGAATTAGTTTATTTTAAAATGAATACCCCGCAGCTTGCTGCGGTTGGGATGGTCAAATAACCAACTCAACAGTTTGAATCGGGCCACGGATAATCTAAGTAGCGGGTATCGGGAAGCATATGATTGGCTTAAT
>Ga0265592_1001152_pt1 | contig 11904 bp, 10 predicted proteins | sample saktaG_7_FD_190141 | JGI IMG/M metagenome (GOLD analysis project Ga0265592, IMG submission 190141) | Saline water microbial communities from Sakinaw Lake, British Columbia, Canada - sak_2010_1_5_120m | ecosystem: Environmental > Aquatic > Non-marine Saline and Alkaline > Saline ... | reverse complement strand
TTTATATTAGATCGCATTTTGTTGTTTACAATTTAACCCACTAAAGGAGATTGGATCATGCAATTAATACCCATCAGTAACCCGATAGCGGAAAAGCTAAGCTTAACCAACGATGGGAAGTTGGAGATAGTCTTCATTGGAGTCGGTGCGGCTGGCGCTATTGAACACAACCAAACGAATTTCTTGATTATCAAGGACGGCCAGCATATCATGGTTGATTTCGGCATGACCGGACCGAAGGCTTTGGCCCAGGTAGCCGGCCTTAAGGTTACCGACCTGCGGTTCATCCTGCCGACCCACTCTCATGCCGACCATGTAGGCGGGATTGAGTCTGCGGCCCTGGCGAACCGTTATGTCGGCGTGAAATTTTTAAACCAGCCGCAACTCTGCATGATAATACCCGAAGAGTACCAAAGGATTTTATGGGAGCACACCTTAAGCGGCGGCCTTGAGTATAACGAGGAAGAAGAAGACACCAAGAGAAAGCTGTCGTTCAGCGATTACTTTCGCGTTATCAGGCCTACGTGGAAAACCAACCAGCCCCGGGAAATTTTTGAAGTTAATGTCGGCGGCATCAATCTTGAAATATTCCGGACCAATCATATTCCGGAGCAGTCGGAAAGCTGGGAAGCCTCTTTCGTTAGTTTCGGCCTTTTCATTGACGGCCGCGTCTTCATGTCCGTGGATACGAAGTTTGACCGGGACCTGATTGATATGTACGCTCCCTTATCCGAATGTATTTTCCATGACGTCCAGTTTTTCCCTGGGGCCGTGCACGCTCCGCTTGACGATTTAAAGACTCTGCCGGCAGAAGTAAGGGCAAAGATGCTTCTTATGCATTATGCCGATGACTGGGAGAAGCAGGATATCAGCGGTTTTGCCGGCTGGACACAGCAGGGAGTAAGATATATATTTTGATCTTTATCGCCAAGAAAAAATCAATTGTCAATAGCCGCAGCCCTTGATTTAAAGAGGGCTGCTTTTTTATTCTAAAAAAATAAGGCGGAGGGCAAAATGGGTTTGACTTTTCTGCAAAAAAGAGTAAGATTAGAAAGTGAATCTAAACAAAAATACTATGAAGAAAACAGAGACGGCTAAAAAATCAGGTGTAAGAAAATTTACAACCGGCGAGTCAAGGTATTGCCAGAGCTGCGGCAAAGAATCTTACGAGTTATTTGAGATTATTCAGGATGGTAAAACAAGAAATAAATTACAATATTGCAAGCGATGTTTTGATAAAAGATAGATAAAAAACATCTTCGCCAAAAAGGCCTTATCTTTTATAAAAAACCGCCATTTTTACCCTATTAACCAATTGCCCGGCTAAAGTCCGAACTTTTTTGGCTCTTTGGCTATCAATTAAAAAGGCATTTTATTAACTAATGAGATGGTTTTGACTTTTAAGGAGAAAAGTGAGAAAATATACTTGTTACGTAGCATGCTACGTAACAAACCCACACCGCTCATAAGCGGAGGGGCACAGCAAAACATATGAAAAAATACATTCGCAAAGTAACTAGAGTAGGTAAAAGAAGTTTGTCGGTAGTTATTCCGGCGGAGATTATTGCTGAATTAAAAATAAGGGAAAAACAGAAAGTGGTGGTTAAACGAACAGGTAAAAAAATTATTATTACGGATTGGAGGAAATAATTATGGACGGAACAAACCGAGACAATATTAAACCCGGCCTGCGCGTCGCTATTGTGCAGAAACAAGACCAGTCGACTGGCGAGTTAACCGAAGGCGTTGTGACTGATATCTTAACTAATTCGCCTAATCACCCTCATGGCATAAAAGTGCGCTTAGAAACCGGGGAAGTCGGAAGAGTTTACCATGTTAAATAATTTTTTAAAAAAATTTCCGCAAAGCGGAATTTAACATGGTGCAAATCGTGTATTAAAAATTGAAGATTAAAAAAGGAACGCTTACCGCGTTCTTTTTATTTGCCCCTTTTCGAAAGGGGGCAAGGGGACTTTCCTCCTTGATTTTTTTATACTTTTCCTGTAACCTGAATAAAAACGCACCCTACTAACATTCATGAATTTCCTAAGGAGGGTTTATGCTGCCGTTTATGTTTTTGGAAATTTTGGGACGAACCACGGATGAAATAAGAGAAAACCTGATCATGGTGGCCTGCCAGATGATAATGAACCGAATCCCGCAAGGCGGAGCCGAAGTCTGCTCTGTTTATGATAGGAAAAATGTCTTATGGATCGTCTATGCCCAAACCGACTTTAAAACTTTTCAGATCGGCCCGCATGCCACCGGCGTCATTTTTAACGGCTGGGGAGGAGTAAGGGAAGGAAAAAGAATTCTTTCTCCTTTCCAGACAAATTTCCTGGTTAACCCCGCGGAAATAGGGCCGGGTTTAATAAAAACCTGTTTAACCGATCCGGATGCTTTTTTGGAGCGGATGAAAAAAAGCTTCGGCTGGGAGCGATATCTCCTGAAGATAATATTATAAAACAGAAAAAACCAATTATAACACCTTGCCCCTTAAAGCAAGGTGTTTTTAAAATTGATTTTGATATAATTTTTTTGTTTCTCTCTTTTTTTATGGTATAATAAAAAAAGATAAACAGAAAGCTATGATAAAATTATCTAAAACTTCATTCTTTATCGCCATAACCATATTAATTATCGGCCTCTTTGTTTTTTCCTCTTTTACAAGCCTGGCCCAGAATTGCTATAAGAGCCCTTATAGTTATGAGCAATGGATGGCAAAAGAAGATACGCTATCAGGGCAGGTGGCCCAGCTTAAAAATTATGCTAATTGCCAAGTCCCGTGCGAAGCGGCCCAGACGGAAGCATCCTCTTTCTGGGAAAAATACGGCGCGCCTCCGATTGAATGCGGGGGCAATTCCCCGTGTTGCTGGAAAAGCTCTGAGAAGAAAAATCCGGACTGCACCGCCCAATTGCAGGCTCTTGACGCGAAAAAAAACCAGCTTTGTTCCCTGTGTAATCTGCCGGCCGGCCTGAAAGATCCGGTAGACGGCCGGACGCCCTGGCAGTCAACCAATATAACTTTAGAGGCGTATATCCAAAGCCAGGAAAACTACCTTAACCAGACCGTAATCCCGGCTGTTGATGAATTAGCGACTGCCTGCGGGGCGCAAACCCAGCAACCGGCGAAAGTCCAACAGCCCGCGCAAACCCAAACTAAAACCCAGGCAGAAACCCAAAAAGCCGAAAGCCAAGGTTCGGGCGACCCGGCAAAAGTTTCCGGCAAGACGCCGGCTAAAAATGAACTTAAGCAAAAAATTTCCCAGACAGAAAATTTAGAAGACAAATTAAACTGGGAAAATGGCAAAGAAGAGGCGGAAGAGCCAAAAGAAAAAATCGGAAAAGGGAAAAAAGCCTATATGTTTATCCAGCCCGAGCTTACTACTTTTGAAGCGTTTTCCCTGTCCGGAGAGATGAATAAGTGGGAGCAAAAATTTAAAGACATGGGCTACGAGGTGGTTAAGGTGCATTGGGACCAGATAAGCGTTAAACAGGCTTTTTCCGACCCCAATATCGGCGCCATAGATTATTACGGCCATAACGGATTAGATACTTCGGGTTCGTGGCTGTCCAAAAGAATTTTTAAGCTTTTTAACAGAACGCCCGCTATTTACGGGCATGACGCCGATTCAATTAAAAATTTAATATATGAAGCAAAGTATGAACAATACGTTAAAACCATGAGCCAGGAAGAAGCACACAGGAGAGCCTGGGCGGAAAAAGATAATTTAGGGCTTGATATTGCCAATGTCCATGCCTGCTATTCCGCGGATAATGACAGCTTAAGAAATGTTTTTATTAAGGAGGGCGGTGTTTTCAGAGGCGAGGAAGGGCCTTATCATGGTTTTGACACTTTAGACGTGAGCATGTAATTTTATCACGAACATTATGCTTAAAAAACCAAAAATTATTATATTCATAGTTGTTCTAATCGCGGTTATCGCCTTAATCGTTATCTTTAAGGCAGGGGGCGACAAAGGCGGAGCGGCCCTGCCTTCGCCCTCGCCCACTATTTCCGAGGAGATTAATGCCGCCATTATTGAAGAGATAAGATCAGAAAATATCAACCTAATCCAGGCTGATATATCGGGCGAAAGCGTAATTGTCGGTTATATCCAGCCGATAGAATTTGAAATGGATGATATGTTTGCTGATTGGGCCTACTTAATGGCAGCGACTGTAAAAAATGCGCCGAAGAACATTAAGAATGTCCTGGTGAATTGTATTTTTGAAAACGGGGAAAAGGTCCAGGTTATCGCAACCACAGAAGACATAACTTCTTTCATAAACGAAGAGATAACAACCGAAGAATTTTTTTCTAAGCTTAGGATAAAACCCCTTACTGAAGGATCAATAATTGAATAAAAGCATCTAAACAGAAAATGATAATAAATTCCCGGCAATAAAAATGAACGCTTACCGCGTTCTTTTTTAATTGATTTTCGCTTCTTTCTATGGTGTAATATTAGTATGGCAAAAGCATCAGAAAAACTAATAATCATAGACGGCAATGCCTTAATTCACAGGAGTTTTCATGCCCTGCCCCCGACCATGGCGACCAAGGCCGGGGAAATGGTTAATGCCGTTTACGGCTTTACCGCGGTTCTTCTGAAGGCGATCCGGGAATTTAAGCCTGAATACGTGGTTTTGACTTTGGACAGAAAAGCCCCAACTTTTAGGCATAAGCAATTCAAAGAATACAAGGCTAAAAGAGTTAAAGCTCCGGACGAGCTTTACGCGCAGATTCCGCGGGTAAAAGAAATTGCGGAAAGCTTTTCTATTCCGATTTTTGAAAAAGACGGGTTTGAGGCTGATGATTTAATCGGCACGATTGCCCGCAAAACCGACGGCCGGATTGAAAAAATAATTGTGACCGGAGATATGGACACTTTGCAGTTGGTTAATAGCCACACCAAAGTTTACACCATGAGCCGGGGCTTATCTGACAGTATTATTTACGACGAGAAAGCGGTTAAAGCGCGGTTTAATTTAACTCCGGAACAGATGATTGACTTTAAAGCTTTGCGCGGGGATCCGAGCGACAATATCCCGGGAGTAAGGGGTATTGGAGAGAAGGGCGCGATTGAACTTCTTATAAATTTTAAAACTTTGGACAAGATTTACAAAAATATTGAATCAAAAAAAATTAAAGACCGGGTGAGGGGCTTATTAAAAGAGCAAAAAAAGCAGGCGTACATGTCTCGCGATTTGGCCACGATTAAATGCGACGTTAGCCTGGACTTTAATCTGGAAAAAACCCGCTTTGCCAGCTTTGACCAGGAAAAAGTGGTTAAACTCTTTAGCGAGCTGGAATTTAAATCACTCCTGCCTCGTCTTCATACTTTAGCCGGCCAGGCCGAGGAAACTAAAGAAGTCGGGGAAGAAAAAATCCTGGATAAATTTGAGCGCAACCGTAAAACTTTCAAATATATTCTCATAAATAAAGACAAAAACTTTAAATCATTTCTGGCTAAATTAAAAAAACAAACTAATTTCACTTTTGATACGGAAACTTCTTCTTTTGATCCCTTAACCGCCCGGCTCCTGGGCATTAGTTTTTCCTGGAAATCTGGTGAAGCCTATTTCTTAAGTTTTAAAGGCGCAGACAAAAAAACAGAAACCAACAATTTATTCAACTACAGTCCCCGCCTGCCAAAGCCTGGCACTGGCGGGTGGGCGAAATCCGAAATCCGAAATCCGAAATCCGGTACCCATCCTTGGCTTAAAAGTTTAAAATCTATTTTCGCTGACCCCAAAATTAAAAAATACGGTCATAACATAAAATTTGATGCGCGGGTTATGGAAGCCCAGGGCCTAGAAGTGGAAGGCGTTTCTTTTGATACTATGGTCGCATCTTATCTTCTTAACCCGGGTACGCGCCAGCATAATTTAGACGCTTTGACTTTTGCCGAACTAGGCTTTGAAAAAATAAGTAAAGGTGATTTATTAGGTAAGGGCCGGGAAAAAATTACTTTTCCCGAAATAATGGAAGAAAAGCTATCTTTATACTCCTGCGAAGACGCGGACTTTACCAACCGGCTGGTAAGTAAACTAAAAGCTGAACTTAAAAAGCATAAACTGGACGGCCTTTTCGGAAAAATCGAGATGCCTTTGATAGACGTCTTGGCCGAGATGGAAAATAACGGAATTTTAATTGATAAAAAAATGCTAGCTAAAATGAGCAAGAAAGTTTCGGAAAAATTAGGGCAGTTAGAGAAAAAAATTTACAGGCAGGCCGGAAGTAAATTTAATATTAATTCTACCCAGCAACTGCGCGAAATTCTTTTTACTAAACTGGCCATCCCGGTTGACAATATTAAAAAAACCAAGACCGGGCTGTCTACGGCCGCGGACGAACTTAATAAAATGCAGGATTTGCATCCAATAATTCCTTTAATGCAAGCATACCGCGAACTAAAAAAATTAGCCACGACCTATATTGACGCTCTGCCAGAGCTGGTTAATAAAAAGACCGGACGCCTGCATACCAGCTTTAACCAGACCATAACCTCGACCGGACGGCTCTCTTCTACCGAGCCTAATCTGCAGAATATTCCGGTGCGCACGGAATTGGGCCGGGAAATCAGGCAGGCCTTTATCGCGGCTAAGGGCAAAAAACTATTAAGCTTTGACTATTCCCAGATTGAACTGCGCCTGGCCGCCCATATGTCCGGCGACAGGAAAATGATCAAGGCCTTTAAAGACGGGGCAGACATTCACACGGCCACGGCCGCGGAAATTAACCAGGTTAACCCCGAGGTCATTACCAAAAACATGCGCCGCGAAGCCAAAGCCACTAATTTCGGCATCCTTTACGGCCAGGGCCCGCATGGCCTGGCGCAAACAGCCGGAATTTCTTATACCCGGGCCAAAGATTTTATTGACCAGTATTTCCTAGTTCATAAAGACATAAAAAAATTCATAGATAAAACCATCAAAGAGGCCCGAGAAAAGGGCTATGTAGAAACCCTGTTCGGCCGGAGGCGCTATCTGCCGGAAATAAATTCTTCCGTCATCCAGGTTAAAAAGGCAGCCGAGCGAATGGCTATTAATGCGCCTTTGCAGGGCACGGCCGCGGATTTAATCAAGGCGGCTATGATTAAAATTCATGATTTGCTCGAGGGCAGAAATGATGTTAAAATACTTCTTCAGGTCCATGACGAGCTGGTTTTTGAAATAGAAGAAAAAGAAGTGAAAAAAATTATCCCGGAAATCAAGGCTATCATGGAAAACGTTTTAAAATTAAAAGTCCCGATTGTGGTGGAGGCGAGCCTTGGCGATAATTGGGGGCAGATGGAAAAAATAATGTAAAGACGAACGGCTGTTCGTCTCCGTAGATAAATATGGAAAAAATAAATTTAAATAATCTAACCAACAAAAAAATCTGCATCTTAGGCTACGGCATTGAAAACCGGGCCCTGGTTGATTTTTTAATTTCTAAAAAAATAGATTGCCGAATTATAATTTGCGACGCCAACAACGTAAAGAAGAACGGCCGTTCGTCTCTCAGCCGTTCGTCTAAAAATATCACCTGGCGCCTGGGCAAAAACTATAATAAAAACCTATCCCAATTTGATATAATTTTCCGCATTGCCGGCTATCCTTTTTTCTCTCCGGCAATCAAGAGGGCAAAAAAAGCCGGAGTTAAAATTTCGAGCCCGGTAAAATTATTTTTTGATCTTTGTCCGAGTAAAAATATTATTGGCGTAACCGGCACTAAAGGCAAGGGCACTACCGCTTCCTTAATTTATGCTATTTTAAGGCAGGCGGGTAAAAAGGTCTGGTTCGGCGGCAATATCGGCGTGCCCATGTTTTCTTTTCTGAAAAAAATTAAAAAAAACGACTGGGTAATCTTAGAACTTTCAAGTTTCCAGTTAGAAGACCTAAAAACGAGCCCTAAAATCGCGGTTATCACTAATTTTTACAGAGAGCATCTAAAACCGGTTGATCCGGTTAATCCCAATTACCACCGGAATCTGTCTTCTTACTGGCAGGCCAAAGCCAATATTTTCAAACACCAAAAAGCGGGCGACAAGCTTATAGCCAATAGAAAATTAGATAAAATCACAAAAAATTATCGCCTACCCGGCCGAATAATCTATTTTTCTAAATCTAATTTAGGAAGCCAATTGCTGGGCGAGCATAATAAGGAAAATATTGCCGCCGCTTATATGACAGCTAAAACCATTGGTTTAAAAGAAAAATCCATAAAAAAAGCCGTGGCCAGATTTAAAGGCCTACAGCACCGCCTGGAATTTGTTGCCAAAAAAAAGGGCGTGAGTTTCTATAACGACAGCTTTGCCACGACTCCGGAAAATACGATTGCGGCCCTGGATTCATTTTCCTCCCCCCTAATTCTTCTGGCCGGCGGGTCAGACAAAGGCTCTAAATTCGAACCGCTGGCCAAAATTATAAAAAAGAGAGTAAAATTCGTAATTTTATTTTTCGGAAAAGCCACTCCCCGGCTAAAAGAAGAATTATTAAAAGCCGGATTTCCTAAAAAAAAGATAAAATCAGCCAAAAGTATGGCCGAAGCCATAAAAATCGCCAGGAAAAAAGTGGAAAGTAAAGATATAATTCTTCTTTCTCCGGCCTGCGCCAGCTTTGGCCTGTTTAAAAATTACAAGGAGCGGGGAGAATTATTTAAAAAAGAAGTAAATAAAATAACATAAAAATAAAATAAATTCATTTTTTTCATATTATTTTGTTATTTTGTTATTTTAACTATGATCATATTTATTTACGGCGAGGATACCTTTAGGAGCCGGAAAAAATTAAAAGAGCTGAAAGATAAATTTATCCGCGAAATTGACCCAGCCGAAAGCAGCCTAACCACCCTTGACGGCAAAACCGCCAAGGCCAAAGAAATTATTGATTGTTTTGGCGCCCGTTCACTTCTGGCGAAAAAACGGATGACTGTTATAGAAAATCTATTTTTCAACAAAAATCGGGTAGCATTCGAAGAAATTTTCAATTACTTAAAAAAGGTTCACCCCATTAGAAATTCCGGCGGGACATTTCCGCCAGAGGCGGATCGGCCCTTGGCTGAAAACTCCGCTAAAATTATTTCAAAATCCCAGCCAGCACGCCCCGCCAAAGGCGAGGCTCCGCCAGTAGGCGGGCCGAGGGAGGCTGGTCAACCCCTGGCTGATAACCCCGAGGCGAAACAGTGGGGCGTTATTTCTAACGGGGCGAGGACGGGAAAAGACGATAATATTATTATCTTCTGGGAATCAGCCATAAAAACTAAAACGGCCAGCAATAAAAAAAATGCTTTCCTGCTTGACTCTTCCGGGAAAGAAAATCCTCTGCCTAAAATCCTCCAGCCGCTTTTTAATTTTTTGGCTCGGCAGCCTTATGCCCAGGAATTTAAGCTCCTGTCTAATATAGAATTAGCGGCCTGGATAAAAAAAGAAGTAGAGACCCGCGGCGCGATGATTACTAATCAAGCCGCCCAAACTTTAATCAGTTTAGCTGGCAATGATTTATGGCAAATAAATAATGAGATTGACAAACTTATCAATTACGAAGCCGGCCAAGAGGCTAAATTGCTAACGCCGAGCCAAGTCCAAAAGACAAAAACCATCAGCGAAGAAGCCATAAAACAGCTGGTTAAGGGAAAATTTGATGAAAATATTTTTGCTTTGACTGACGCTTTAAGCAACCGGAACCGAAAACTAGCCAGCGAGCTTCTTGGGCAGCAATATGAAGCGGGGTTATCTGATGGTTATCTCTTAAGCATGATTACGAGGCAGTTTAGAATTCTCCTCCAGGTGAGACAGGCCCTGGATTCCCGCTTTTCCAGCCGCAAAATAATTACTGCCCTTAAGCTCCATCCTTTTGTCGCGCAAAAAAGCATTAATCAGGTGCGCAATTTTAATTTAGCCAGCTTAAAAAGCGCCCTGAATAAACTGGTTGAAATAGATTACTTGGTAAAAACCGGCCAGGCCGAAGCCCAAACCCTGCTTAATTTATTTATCCAAAAAATATAGGCGAAAAGAAATCCCCCTTGCGGGGGATTTCTGAAAACTATAGTTTTTCTTGCCAAAGAACAAAAAAATTTTAACCAAAAAACAAAAAATTAGGGACAAATTATCATTCCTAATTTTTTGTTACAAACAAATTTATTTTATTTTTTGATTGAATAGTTTGTTGAGCCGCGATTTTTTTCGGTTGCAGGCATTTTTCTTTATTATACCTTTCTGCGCGGCCTTATCAAGGGCTTTCATCGCCCGAGAGACAAAATCTTTGGCTTGGCTATCCTTAGCCACTACCGCTTTCCGACTTTTTTTAATCAAGCTCTTTAAATTTTCCTTGATTTTTTTGTTAAAAGCCGCCCTTTTGACACTTTTGCGCAATTCCTTTTTAGCTGATTTAATGTTTGGCATAAAACATATTAAAAAATTAAAAATTATACAAGTCGGGGATGTGGGATTTGAACCCACGACCTCATGCTCCCAAAGCATGCGCCCTAAACCAGCTAGGCCAATCCCCGAAAGAGCGAACGTTCTCCGCCTTAATTATTTACCTCGTATATCTCGCCACTGCCCAGCCCAACTCCCATTATGTAGCCATTTCTTCCCAATTCTGGTTCATAATAAAAGCTTTCTTCTTTGGTAATACCGCTATTTATGTAATCGCCAATAATTTCTTCTATATCTCCGGGATATTGCCCTTTTTCCATATTATAAACTTCCAAAACTTCGACCAATTTATTTATCAAGCCGATTCTTACTTTATTCCCACTCTCGGCGCTTTCCTTAAAAATATCAGGTATTTCTTTCATGGCCTCTTTTGTTTTTGCGGCGTCAGACTTCACATAATTTCCGAAGATAATGGTCTCGTCCTGAATTTTTGCCTTATTATAACCGTCCTACCAATAAAGGCAAGGTATGATAAAATAGCTACGGTTGAAACTATTATTCCGTTTTTTATGCTAAAAAGCCTCATACTGGTGCCGAGGGTGAGAATTCCCGCCTGCCAACGCCTGATGGCCCGCCCGACTTCGCCTGGACGAAGTCCTGGCGGGCGGGCGTAAGCCTATGGCGGGCAGGGAACTCACGACACAAGGCCCCGCAATACATTTGCTACGCAAATGAATGCGGGGTAAAATTTTCTTCTCCGGCGCCTGTCCCGCCTCAATGCCGGGAGATAATTATCTCGCGAATAAATTTTTGATTTACAATTTTAAGTGCCTGGGGTGAGAATTGGACTCACGACACAAGGATTTTCAGTCCTTTGCTCTACCACTGAGCTACCCAGGCTTTCCTACCCAGCATTGGAGCGGGACTCTACCACTGAGCTACCTCGGCAAAGTCGCGTAACATGAAACGCATAACACATAACGGTTCTGAAGTAAATTTTATGCAATCGTTATGCGTTACGCGTTACATGTTTTTAGTTGCGGGGGTTGGATTCGAACCGACGATCCCGCCCAGGCGGGATTATGGGCCTTTTCTTTTATTTTCTCCTCCAATAATCTTTTTAAAACCATTACCACCTTTCTGCCGTTTTAAATAATTTTCCCATTTCCTCGCTTCAGTCAAATTATCAAACCTCCTTTTATAAATTATGGCCCAATTTCCATACCTACTTGTCCAGTCTGACAACCCCAAATTATGCTCTTTAATTCTTGCCCCTGTATTCTCGCTCAAACCGATATAATGTCTGCCATTTTCACTCCTAACCACATAAACATAATATGGTTTTTTTGTATCCATGTTGCGGGGGTCGGATTCGAACCGACGACCTCCAGGTTATGGGCCTGGCGAGCTGCCAGCTGCTCTACCCCGCGTCAATTATTTATATTTATTTTAAAGATTCGAACCAACGATCCCGCCTTGGCGGGATTATGGGCCTGGGCGATCCCGCCCAAGCGGGATGCTCTACCCCGCGTCAATT
>Ga0265592_1001147_pt1 | contig 11933 bp, 10 predicted proteins | sample saktaG_7_FD_190141 | JGI IMG/M metagenome (GOLD analysis project Ga0265592, IMG submission 190141) | Saline water microbial communities from Sakinaw Lake, British Columbia, Canada - sak_2010_1_5_120m | ecosystem: Environmental > Aquatic > Non-marine Saline and Alkaline > Saline ... | reverse complement strand
GGACAACTTTATAACATGCGAAGCGATTGTCCAATAAAACTCAGCGAACAAGAAAGAAAAGATATTCTCCAAAATCGCGAATATTTTATAGAACAGCTGGGCAAAACCACCAATATTGGTGACAAAAATGAGGCTCCCTATGATCTACGATGCACTGATTTGCAAAATCTGCCCATCGGCCAGCGATGGCTCATCAACCTGGATCTTAGTGGCGCAATGTTAGATAACGCCCAACATTTTAACGGAGTACTGCAGCTGATCGATCTATCTGACGCTTCACTCAAGAATATTGATTTATCAAGAACACAAATGTGGGACTGCACACTAGACCGCGCCAATTTTACTGGCGCATCACTCGCAGGATGCAACTTGATTGGAGAAACCGAGCCGATTTCGGCTAAAAATGCAAATTTTACGGGTGCAAATATTTCAGCCACCGCCGCCATAACCAACATAAACTTGCAAGGGGCGATATTTGACGATGCGCTCTTAAGCAACGCTGATCTGAATAAATTCACTATCGATGACACTACTTCATTTAAAAAAACAAATTTACAAATGTCTCAACTAACAGGATGGACTGGTCAGACAGGAGATTTAAAAAACTTTTTGCTCAAACAACGTACCAAGCTCGCAGGTGCAAGCATAGATGGCACCGACACAGATATGTCATTTGGTTCTTAAGCTACGAGATTGCGCACATGTTTTTTGTACAACTCAACGTGCGGCTGATCAAATGGGTCAACGTCAAAAAACGTCGCTAAATATACTGTCTGAATCATATGGAACTGTACCAAATAGCCGATATAATACCACGAGCACTCGGGCAATTCTATGTGAAGATATGGACGCTTTTGTTCATCATACGCATTCCTTGTCGCCTGAAATAAAACATGCATCAACACACTATAACTTGTCGCATTTACCAAATCGGCGCTTGCCGATGAAACCACTACATCAGATAGATATTTTTGGCAGGTCAAAAACTGCGTAACGATTGGAGGGTTGCCACCCAAATACAGTTGCGCAACCGCATGCAGATCGTTTGATCCAACCGAAACGGTAGGAACTAGATGGCAAAAAGCACCATCACGCGCCTGCTTACCCAAACTTTCTCCCAATAACTGTCTATACCACATGCCAATACCAAAAAACATTTTTGGGAAAACAAAATAATCAGCAATACTATTTCCACGTTGGTATTCGCCATAGAGAAATAGCGCACTCCGTGCTGCGTTATTAATTTCAACCGACATTGACAGCGAATCTTTCAGTGCAGCACGCGCGCCGCACTGAAATTGTTCTATATCACCACCCAGATAAGCTAAAACAAAAGAACCAACTGCAGTAAACACACTATAGCGACCACCAATTGGCTCAGGAATCGTTAACAGATCACAATTATTATCACGAGCATAATCAGCTAAATTACTATTTTTATCAGTAATAATTACAATAAATTCACGATAATTTTTTGGATAATAGCGCTGAATCAAATCTCGAAACACGGCAAACTGCACCAAAGTCTCCAATGTCGTTCCAGATTTGCTGATAACCACTAAAAGTACACGTTCGCCAACTTTTAAGCAACGTTCCAGTATTTGAATCAGAGCGAAACTCTCCTGGGAATCCAGCGTGTCAGCCCAATATATTTTTGGGTTATGTAATTCATTCCAATACGTACCATTAATAGCAAGGTGTACCGCTTGCGTCCCCAAACATGACCCACCAATACCAACTACAACACATATTGAACAACACAATAATTTCTTTTTATCTGCTAATTGAATTATTTCTTTATGATAATTAACATCAAATGGTATGTAAACAAAAGCATAGCTATCTGTATAATCGTCTGCATTTTTCGCACGCTCTATCTGTTTTTGTACTGGCTCTAAAGCAATTAATTTTGAAAAATCAACAGGATCACTTGTTCCATAATTCACCGACAATTTTTTCGTCATAACGCTCCCACAAAAGCTTTTACCCATTTGTAATTATTTTTCAAAATTGCAAAAAATGATATCTGTGCTATATTATAACAATCATGAGTAGAGTAATAGTAACAATAGCATACAAAGGAGTCATATTATGGCCAGAAAAATTTCGTGCATTTGTCTTTTATTCGCTTTTGCTCTGGCAAACGCTAGAACAGTAAGCGTAAGCAATCTTTCAGAACTTAAAAAACTAACACAAGACAAAAAAGCAGTTCTAAAATTTTCAGCAGTTTGGTGTGGCCCATGCCGTACAAGCACTCCAGTTTTCGAAGAATTCTCCACTGATGTCGCATACAAAGATATACTTTTTATAAAAGTTGATGTCGACGCAGGAAAAGATATTGCCCGGTCATTTAGAATTAACGGAATTCCGGCATTTGTTTTCGTAAAAGACAACAAAGTTGTTAATAAAGTTGTTGGCATTGACAATCTCAGAAAGAATCTGACCAATCACCTAGACAGACTCGCTGCTGCCTAAGAAAATTTAAAAACCAAAAAGGAGTTCCGTATGACCAAATTTACAGGCGTGTTTTTTTTGCTTCCCGCACTTCTCACATCCTGTTCATGCATCAAGGAAAAAAAAGAGCCAACAGCTCTGGTAAGCGAAGCAAGCCCATCAATCGTTAAAGAAATAACGAACCATACGGATCTTGATAGTAACGCACTGGCCATTGTAAAATTCTATCGCATCAGCTGTCCTGCCTGCCAAATGGCCGCTGAGCCATTTGAACAGTTAGCTCAAAAAACACCTGGCGTAGCATTTTACGCAGTTAATGTTGACAAGGAAGGCACGCTCAAAGATATGCATCCTATCCGCGCAATCCCAACATTCATTGCCCTCAACAAAGGCAATAAAGTAGGCACGCTAGTCGGATTTGATGAAGAAGAACTTGGCCAACTGATTAACAAACTTACCGGCAAAGTTGAAGAAACAAAAGCACCATCGGCAGTTACGTCGATTAGCAGCAAGGAAGAATTCAAAAAACATATTACTTCAGGAAAAAAAATAGCGGCAAAATTCTATGCAAATTGGTGTGGATTCTGTAAAAAAATGGCGCCAGTGTTTGAACAACTCGCAAAAGACCATCCAGAAGTTGTCTTCTTGAACATTGATATTGACACTGACAGTGAACTTGCCCATGAATTTGCCCCACAAGGTGTTCCAACGTTCCACGTTTTTGATAAAGGTGAACGAATCGATACGGTTATCGGTGCCCGTGCTGATGAACTCGAACGAGTTATCAAAGAATTAATCGCTGGCAAAGGAGCAGACGCCACCGTCGCCACCCCAATAACAAGCAATACAGAAAAAACAGTAGAAGATTAGTTAACTATAACGCCTCAAACCAAGAAAGGGGCCGCATGGCCCCTTTCTTATAAAAAGCTGTCTGGGTAGCAGAGTATGAAGCAGCAATTTTTAACTTTTTTTCTTCTATCTACTCTTTTACTCCGTTCCCAAAACAGCGTAAAAATGCTCAACACTCAGGACCTATCGGTCGATCAAAAAATTGGGCAATTATTTGCGATAGCCATCCCCCTTTCTAGTCCACGATCAATTTTAGAAAAATACTGCCAAATTATTAATCGTTATGCGATCGGCAGCGTATTACTAGACCGCCCAGGCACCATCAAACAACAAATAGGTATAGTTAATTATTTGCAAACCAACTGCATTATTAAACCACTGATTATACAAGATTTGGAAAACGGCCTTTTCATGCGCCTGTATGATGGATTGCGCTTTCCCAGAGCAATCACATGTGGAGCAATTCAAAATGACGATCTTATTTATCAGATGGCACGCGAAATTGGACGCGAATGCAAGTTATTGGGCGTTGACATAAATACCGCACCAGTAGTTGATATAGTATGTAATGCACATAACATCATGAAAGAACGGTCATTTGGACAGGACAAAGAGAACGTTTTGAATAAAGCACGTGCATATGTCAATGGGATTTTATCAGAAAATATATACCCGTGTTTAAAACATTTTCCGGGACTGGGCGCAACCATAAATGACCCACACCTAGAACTTTTAAACTTGCCTTACGAAAAAGAAATTTTACACACGCGCGAACTATACCCATTTACCCAATTAATACCAATCGCGCCATGCATTATGTCAGCACATATGTGCGTACCAGCTTATGATAGCAGAACAAATTATAGTGCAACACTCTCACACAATATTATTACTGATCTTTTAAAAAAAGAACTCAAATTTGACGGCATTATTATAACCGACGCTCTGCGCATGGAAGCACTCACCAAGCATTTTAACACCGCAACACTCACTTATGAAAGTTTTAAAGCAGGTAACGATATATTGCTATGCCCACAACCAATAGCAGAAGCGATAAATGCTATTAAAAATGCAATAGAGGCAAAAAAAATTTCAGAACAAGAACTTGATGCAAAAGTTACAAAAATTTTACAAGCAAAAAACAAGTTAAACGTTTCCGATAAACGAACTTTTGATAAAAAAACAATCGATGAACAGGTAACCGAAAAACTCTTTACCAATTATGCAAAAGAATTAAAAAAAGAACTATTTTTTGCAGCACTTACTTTACTAGATTCTGCGCATGCAATTCCCGTAAGCCAACTGTGCAATTTATCTTATGTGCAAATCGGCGGCATATATAACAACACGCTTATTACTGAATTACAAAAATATTATCCTGAACTCAGCAGCATTATTTTGGAAAATACCCCTCGTGGATGCGACATAAACGAATTATTATACCAGATGGAATATGCAGACACAGTAATTATCTCGCTATTTAACTTGAACAGTGACCAAGCTCTTAATTTCGGTATTGCGCCAAATGCTCTTACAATTATTAACAAAATAGCAAAAACAAAAAATATAATACTCGTTATCTGCGGATCACCATATTGCCTAAAACTTTTTGAACATATACCAACAATTATTCTTGCTTATGAAGACGACCCGGACGCTCAAGAAGCAGCAGCACAAACCATCGCGGACATCTTTAAGCCAACCGGAAAACTTCCCGTTACTATCTCATCGCGTTTTGAGCTTGGCACAGGAAACTAACGCAGTGAAACTAAAAGCAGAGACAACACAGACATAAGCTTGATCAGAATATTAAGAGATGGACCTGAAGTATCCTTGAATGGATCCCCGACCGTATCACCCACCACTGCTGCCTTATGTGCTTCCGAACCTTTGCCGCCCAAGTAACCCGATTCTATTAACTTCTTCGCATTATCCCACGCACCACCACCGTTAGCCATCATCAAAGCGAGAAAAACACCGGCGAATGTTGCACCAATCAGCAATCCCCCAAGTGCAGATGCACCCAAGGTGAAATAAACAACAACCGGACCTATAACCGTTAGCAAGCCAGGAAACAACATCTCACGCAGGGAAGCCTTTGTACTTATCGCAATACAACGAGCATAATCCGGTTCGGCAGTACCATCCATCAGACCAGCAATTTCTTTAAATTGACGACGTACTTCAAACACAATTGACAAGGCAGCGCTACCTACCGAACGCATAGTACACGCACCAATAATAAAGGCCAACGTACCACCAATAAACATCCCAACCAAAATAGGAACATTGAGCACATCAAGAGTTGCCAGGTGTGCCTGCTTTGCATACGCCGAAAAAAGCGCAAGCGCAGTTAAAAGTGCAGATCCAACTGCAAATCCCTTACCCATAGCCGCAGTCGTATTACCCAACGCATCGAGCTTGTCTGTAATTTTGCGAACACGTGGGTCCATTTGTGCCATTTCGGCAATACCGCCAGCATTATCAGCGATTGGGCCATACCCGTCAACCGTCATAGTAATACCAACGGTCGCGAGCATTGCAACAGCAGAAAGTGCTACTCCGTACAAACCGCCACCAAATTCAAATGCAAACATTACGGCAAAAATTAGTATCAATACCGGAGCCACGGTCGACTCTAAACCAATTGAAAGCCCATAAATAATATTTGTCGCAGCACCAGACCGTGAAGCATCTGCAAGACGTTTTATTGGACGCCCAGCTGTATAGTATTCGGTAATCAAACCAATTACAATACCACATGCACATCCGGCAATAACTGAATAAAATAATGCATACTCGAGTTGAGCATATCCGATATACCAATAGGTGGCGCCAACCAAAAGAGCAATTGCTATATACGTAGCATTACGCAGCATCGCAGCTGGTGAAAATCTGACCCAAGCTATTGAAAAAAGAGCCACTGCTGAACTCAACAAACCAAAAACGGAAATCATCAATGGCAACATAATATACTTTGAAGCCTGAGCACCATAGGTATCTACCGCCAGCACGATAGTGGAAACCATTGCCGCAACATACGATTCGTAAATATCGGCACCCATTCCAGCCGTGTCACCAACACAATCACCAACATTGTCAGCAATAACCGCAGGATTGCGCGGATCATCTTCCGGAATGCCCGCCTCAAGTTTGCCGACCAAATCAGCACCAACATCGGCCGATTTGGTATAAATGCCACCGCCAATACGGGCAAAAAAGGCAACCAGACTCGCGCCAAAACCAAAGCTCGTGAGAGCCGTTATAAGCAAGGGCGTATCGTGAAAAAAATAAAGCAATGCGCTAATTCCTAACAAACCACAACTGGCAACTGCAAAACCCATCACACCGCCGCCAAAAAACGCCATCATGAAAGCCTTGTGTTCACCCATATCACGCGCGGCCAACGTCGTGCGAACATTCGCCGCAGTTGCTGCACGCATGCCAATAAATCCGGTTGCTAATGAAAACGACGCACCACTCATAAAGCAGATCGCCGCCAAGTAACTCCCAGCAAAAAACGCCATAATAGCCGCGATGGTAAGCACTACCACCCCAATTACACGATATTCTTCTTTTAAAAAAGTCATTGCACCGGAGCGGATGGCATAAGCAATTTTTGCAGCGCGAGAATCATTAACAGCAACCGACAAAATGCGGCGCAGCAAATAGGCTACAATTGCCAAACCAAAAAGCGATGTACCAAAAAGAAAACCATACGCGAGCATAAACGCCCTTCCTAAAAAACAAAAAAATTACCTGAAACTGATTTTATTTTACCGTGATAATTAATCGTTGTAAAGCCTATAAGACCGCACTTTTAAGCTTTTTTGCCATCTCAACAAGCTTCTCAAAATTTGCTCGCGGACCAAGTTGCGTAGTCACATAGCCTGGGTATTGCTCAAAAAAGAGCCGCTCATGTGCTTCAAGTGCCACCCATTCCATCCCCAACCCATGCAATGGATATAACTTTATATGCGCATGATTAACTCCCATCCCCTCCATCACCATCGCCACACGTTGCACTTCAAGGCCAGTCTCGAGAATACGCGCAACTTTTTTTGCTGCAAGCATAAAACGCTGGTATACGTCATCAGGCATCTTAAAGCCATCAGAATCGTAATGTTTTTTGGTAATCACGAGAGCCATGCCAGGGGTATTGGGATTAATATCTAAAATTGCCATAAATTCGTCATCTTCCCAAAAACAGCCGCTTTCAAAATTTTTGGTGACAATTTTACAAAAAATACAATTTTCCATCAAAAAACCTTTTGCATAATAATATCATCCACCACCTGTTGATCGCTATGAGGAACCCGCGCATCCCCAATGATTTGTACCAGTTCGCCACTTTTACCCAAAACAGCAATAATATCTCCCGTTTGAGCACCTTTATATGCAGCAAAAATCGCACTTCGACGTTCTGGTTCACAAAATACACGGTCGCGTTCTTCACTGGTCAAATTGGACATAATCTGTTCCATGATGACACGCTGATCCTCATGACGTGGGTTATCATTGGTAAGAATTGTCCAATCGCAATAGTCGGCTGCAACCTTACCCATCATGGATCGTTTGCCCTTATCTTTGTTGCCAGCGGCACCAAATACCACGGTTAACCTACGCGCATATTTTTTTAAGCGACTGAGTAACGCGGCATAGGCCTGCGGTGTATGTGCATAATCAACTATCGCCATACTTCCATTCGGCAACATAAAACGCTCCAGACGTCCCGGAGCTCCCGTAAATGCATTCACGGCAACGATCATCGTTTCAGGAGGTATACCCATCGCATAAGCAAGCGCCACCGCTCCCGCTATATTAAGCGCGTTATAACTACCAATAAGTACTGTATCAAACTGATACCATTTTTTGTTAATAGAAATTTCGAGTAATTGAGCATTAAGTGTTTCTTGCAAAGAAATAATTTGATAGTTGCTGTGCTCAGCAAACCCACATTTGAACACCACGCCAACGCATTGTTTAACTCTTTCAACCCAGGGACCATCATGCACTACAACCGGCGCATCGGGTTTCTTTTGCTGCAAAATATCACACTTTGCCGCAAAATATTCCTCCAAATCGCGGTAATCTTCACCATGTTCACGCGCCAAATTGGTAAAAATACAGCCAGCAAATTCTATACCGTCGATCCTGTGCAGCGTAGATGCTTGCGCAGAAACCTCCATAGCAACATATTCCATCCCCGCCTGCACACATTCATGAAAAAAGTAATGCAAAAAATCTGGCTTGGCCGTCGTCAATGTAGACTCAAAAATCTGATCACCAATAATATTTTGCACGCCAGTCAAAAGCGCAACTTTTTTGCCGGCTTTTTTGAGTATATGATAGAGCAAATACGTGCTCGTTGTTTTACCGTCAGTTCCGGTTACCGCCAAAATCTTCAGTTTTTTTGCTGGATAATCATAAGCATGCGCACTCAAATCTACCAGCGCCGCGCGCGCATCGGCAACGCACTCTAAGGCAATATTTTTCTTTGTACACAGTGCCTGCAATGACGTTGAAATTTGCGCATCTTTTTGAATAACTATCTTTGCAGCACCACGAGAAATCGCTTCCTCGATAAAATCGAGCCCATTAAACTGCTTGCCACTAATTGCAACGTAGGTCGACCCAGGATACACATAATCGGTATGACTGCTAACACGAAGTTTCATCGCTGTAGACCTTTTTGATATGCCACCACGGAGAAGCGCAATAAAGGCGCAAACAAAATATAGGCGTATAAGTTAAGCACAATTAAAACACCGTTAACCAAATCGTTGATATTCCAAATCATATCAACTTTAGTCACCGTACCAAGATAAGCAAACACACAAAAAATAACGTAAAAAACAGCGGGCCAACGATTGTTTGTTAAAAATAACCACACGGTCTTGCCAATAAACAAGAATGATACCAAAACACCAAGACCAAAACTGGCGGCAACGAAAGTAACTACCCAACCACCATAAGCGCCAAAAACAGTTTCATATGCTGAAATAGCGAGTGATGAACCAATTTCACCGTTATTCCATACACCGCTTGCAATGACGATTAATGCAACTAAAAAGCACACCACAAACGTACTTATAAATACGCCACACATTGACATAATGGAATCTTCAACCGGCTTTTTGCTGCCACTGGCGCCAAAAAAGAGTGCGGCACTGCCAAGACCGGCTTCGTTGGCATTGAGCGCACGTGCCAAGCCATTCTTCATTGCCTGCTGCAAAGAAAAACCTACGGCACCTCCAGCAAAAGCGCTATAAGAAAAAGCAGACTTAAAAATTAAAATGAGGGTAGGAATTATCATGTCATAGTGATAAATCAAAACAACAACGGCTGATATCAAAAAAACCAAAACTTTAAATGGCGTCAACCAATCAGAAAGACGCAAAATGCGTTTTGCACCGCCAAGAATCGCATATATCAAAAATATCAAAATACCCGCCGCTACGATGTCTTTACTAACACCCCAGGTACGAAAAATACCATCACCAATTGAGTTGGACTGCATCGCATTACCACTCGTCAACGCGTACAAAAAAAATAAGAATGCAAAAAGATATGGAGTAACAGTTTTGCCAGGCAACTTGCTTAAATAGCCCATAGGGCCGCCACGAACACCGCGAAACGATTGCCCACTAAAAAATATGCCAAGAAAAACTTCAGCAAAACGTATCGCCATACCAAAAAGCCCCGCAACAAGGAGCCAAAAGGCTGCGCCAGGACCACCCCATGCAATTCCTGTAGCAATACCAGCGATATTGCCATTACCAATACTGCCGCCAAGCGCGCCTAGAAATGCCTGAAGCGGAGAAAGTTCAACGCCTTTCTGTCGCTCCCGTTCATCTTTTTTTGGCACAAACAACAAACGCCAGGCAGCCGAAAAATAGCGCACTTGTACAAAATTGGTCGCAAACGTTATAAGGGTGCCAGCTCCCAACATTCCAACAATCAACGGCCAGCCCCATAGATAAGTTCCAGCATATGAAAGCAACAAACTCAAATCCATAAAAAAATACCTTTCGGATTTTGATTGAAAAAAAAAACTACTCCCTTAATCTTTCTGATATATAATCAGAAAGCAAAGCGATGAAAATTATAGCATTAGACATAGGCAATGTACACACGGGGGTCGCATATGCAGATGACGGCGCTATTATAGCCGTTCCCTATCTAACCGTTCCAACGCACAAGCTGTTAGAATGGCTCACTGAGCTATGTACCAAAGAACCAATAACGACTATTATTGTTGGTTATCCAAAAACACTTCGTGGAACACACAGCGCTCAAACTGAAGCCACCATCGCACGCAAGAAACAACTGGAACAAGCAATTCCGTCAGTACTATGGATACTCTACGATGAACGACTTTCGAGCAAACAAGCACAATCCATCATGCGAGAAAACAAAAATCGCAAAAGAAAAGATCATGAAATTGCCGCCGCTATTATACTACAAACCTATTTAGACAGCCTTATTTACTAATTTTACCAAAAAAATTTGACAAGCTACAACATTATTTTTTAGAGTAAGGAAAAGTAAAGAACAAGAAGACCAAAAGCAGGTGGAAAATAATAAAAACCTCAGGTACGAGCTCTTGCAAAAAAAATTGAGAGTACGCAAAGCGGAGGAGAGCCTATGAAATGCCGCAAGTGCTCGGGGCTCATGATTAAACAATCATTCTTCGATAACTTTTTAAATTTCGAAGGATGGAAGTGCCTAAACTGTGGTAAGATTATCACACGAAAGGAAAAAACTATCGAGTTCGACGCGTTTAGCGTTTTTTATCAGCAGCAAAAGTGTAAAAAAGCAAGGTAAAAAATATATCATGTATTTTCTTGTAATCCAGTCAACCTACGACGTGGTTCGGGTTGGCTTTTTCAATGATTTCCAGATCTCACCAGATCAAAAAGTAATTCAAAAATTTCATGTTGCCCGAGATCTCGTTCGTTCTATTCAAGAACTTCTGCAGGCACACAATCTCACATTTACTGATTTAGCGTTTATTGGCGTCAGCAGAGGCCCGGCACCATTCAACGCGTTGCGCAGCGTGTTAGCAACCATCAACGGACTGGCGTTTGCAACTAAGATACCACTAATAGGCGTGGATGCAATCAAAGCACTACATACAAGCAGTGATGCCCCACAAACCGTCGTATTTCTCAATGCATTCAACAATGAAGTGTATTATGCCTATACAAAACGGGCACAACTAACTATTGGCGTTGCAAACATACATGAAATTTTGCCGGTTATTTTACTTGATATTCCTCATGGTGAAATAACATTTCTCGGCAATGGAACCGCATTATTCACCGAATCAATAATGGCAACATTTGGGACGCACGCGAACATACCAACCCCAATCATTTCCGAAGTCCCTCTTGAAACACTCGCGCACATTTGCGTAAACAAATTCAATAAAAACGAAATGCGGGGACAAGTAGAACCACTTTATCTCAAACGAGCAGTCTAAATACTAGCACGCACAACTCCTGCCGCAAGGTACGCCGCTTGTTCAGAACGTAATACCGTTTTCGTCAACCGCCACTTGCGATAGGCATGTTGCACAACTATATTTTTTTCGGGTTCAGTCAAATCTCCCTCCGGACCAACAAGAA
>Ga0265592_1001146_pt1 | contig 11964 bp, 10 predicted proteins | sample saktaG_7_FD_190141 | JGI IMG/M metagenome (GOLD analysis project Ga0265592, IMG submission 190141) | Saline water microbial communities from Sakinaw Lake, British Columbia, Canada - sak_2010_1_5_120m | ecosystem: Environmental > Aquatic > Non-marine Saline and Alkaline > Saline ... | reverse complement strand
AATGCCACTGGTGACAACATTTTTTATTTCGGCGTTTATGGCCGAAGAGTTTGATTATCCCGAAGAAATCTATCTGGTGGTCTGTGATGCCGATATCAGCCGTCAATGGGCGGCCAAGGATCCCGTTTCCAGCCGCATCAATTATTGCGCGCCTACGGCGAGGGTGGTTCAGCGTCTCAAGCTTTATGGCGTGCCGAAAAAGAGAATATTTTTGACCGGATATCCTTTGCCCGAAGAAAATATTTTTTCCAAAACAGGGGAGGCAAAGCACAATCCGGACGTTGTCAAAGAGGACTTGGCGCGGCGTTTGGCCAATTTGGATCCCAACAATGTCTACCTTTCCAAATATTGCGATTTGGTCAACAGTTCTTTGTGTGCGTCAATTTCAAAAACGCGCCGGCCTTTGACGATCTTGTTTTCCGCGGGCGGCGCGGGAGCGCAGGGAGAGATTGGATTGGCGATAATGCGCCAGCTCAAAGACCGCATTGCCGCCGGCAAAGTGAAGCTGGTTCTTTCGGCCGGTATCAACGCCAAAGTAAAGAATTTTTATGAAAACGGCGCGCGCGAAGCGCGAATGGCGGAAACTCCCGGGCTGGAAATTTTGTTTGAACAAACTATCGGCGGTTATTTTGATCACTTCAACAGAACTTTGCGCCAAACCGATATTTTGTGGACAAAGCCCAGCGAACTTTCTTTTTATTCGGCTTTGGGTGTTCCCATTATCGTTGCACCACCCATTGGCTCGCAGGAGGATTTCAACAAGAGTTGGCTGTTGAAGTCGGGATTTGGCATTGAGCAGGATGATTTGCGGTGCATCGGCCAGTGGCTTGACGATTGGCTGGAAAACGGCTATTTGGCCGAAGCGGCAATGGAAGGATTTATTGAGGGGGAGAGGATGGGCGCGGCCAATATCAAAAACCTTGTTTTTGGAAAATCAAAATCAAATGATAAATTATAAATTTCAAACAAAATCAAAACTATAAATCAAATTTTAAAACGGAATTCATAGCACTTGTTTTGATTTTAAATTTAAGATTTTGATTTTTAAATTATGTTGTGGCTTCTTGTGGCGCTGGCCGGATTTTTTTTGTTTGCGGTAACGGCGTTAATTGACAAATTTTTGCTCGCGGGGAGGCTTGATGATCCCAAGATCTACGCGTTTTATGTTGGCATTTTGAGTTCTGCCGCGCTTTTGCTTTTGCCTCTGGGGTTTTGGAGCAACCCCGCTTGGCCGATCTTTTTGCTGGCGGCGGGCGCCGGCGCGGCGCAGATCTATGGCGATTATTTCTATTTTTCCGCGCTAAAGCGGCTTGAAGCGTCCCGAGCGGTGCCGGTGGTCGGCAGTTTGGTGCCGATATTCGCTTTCTTTTTGACCGTGGCGGTTTCCGGCGGAAACGCGGTGCTGGGCCAAAAAGAGATGGTGGGCTTTTTTCTGCTGATTGCCGGCGGATGGCTGATGATGGCGCGGGGAATTGCGATCAAAAAAGACGGTGTGTTTTTTGTTTTGACCGCGCCACTTTTTTTCGCGGCAAACGTGGTTTTGGCAAAATTGGTTTATTTGCAATTGCCGTTTTTGCAAGGATTTTTATTGATGGCGTTTGGTTCGGCTGGCGCGGCGGTGACTTTTTTGCTGGCAAAATCGGTGCGCCAGGCGGTTTTTTTGCCCCGCAAATCGCGGGGCAAAGGCCAGCCGAATCTCTTGTTTTTTTTGGGGCAGGGAATGGGCGCTGGCGCGTTCTTGTTGCAAAGTTTTGCCGTGTCGCTGGCGCCGCAAGCCGATGTGCCGGTGATTAACGCGATGGCCGGCGTGCAATACGCGCTCATTTTTGTTTTCACGCTGATTTTGGCGCGCCGCTTTCCAAAGATATTCAAGGAAAAGATTTCTCCGCTGATTTTGGCGCAAAAAATTGGCGCGATTTTGTTTATCATCTCCGGCCTGGCCGTCTTTATCCTGGGCTGATTCTTAAGTGGTGCCTATCATATAAAATACCTCAGAAAGAAAAATACTGCCGGCGGCATTTTTGAGTTGGGGAGAATTTGGTATAATGAAGAATATGCGAAAGAAAATGGCAATTTGGGGAGTAGTATTAATATTGGCGCTGGCGGCGGGATTTTTTTGTCTCTACCGTCCGCCGGTGGCGAAAAACATTGCTTGGGGAGTGGTGTTTTCGCAAAAACAGGCCGAATATATGGATCTTGATTGGCGGCAAGCTTATTTGGCGTTGCTTGAAGATCTTGGCGCCAAAAAGATAAAGATTGCGGTTCATTGGGATTTGCTGGAGCCAAAACAGGGGGAATATAATTTTTCTGATCTTGATTGGCAACTGGATCAGGCCGCCGCGCGTGGCGCCAAGGTGATGCTGGCAATCGGTATGAAAACTCCGCGCTGGCCGGAATGCCACATTCCCGAATGGGCGAAAGATTTGAGCAAAGAGGACCAGCAGGCCGCGATTACAAAAATGCTGGCCGCGATTGTGCCGCGCTATCGGGATAATGCGGCGGTTGAATTATGGCAAGTGGAAAACGAACCTCTTTTTCCTTTTGGCCAATGTCCGTGGATTGATAAAGAATTTTTGAAAAAAGAGGCAGTGCTGGTGAAGAATCTTGACGCGCACAAAAGACCTGTTGTAATATCGGATAGCGGGGAGGGATCATGGTGGTTTGAGGTTTCGCGCATCGCCGATGTCGCGGGCATCACGATGTACCGCCGGGTTTATTTCAACGAGATGAAGATCTATGTTGATTATCCGATTCCGCCGGCATTTTATTATTTAAAAAGCAAACTGGTGGAATTGATCTTCGGGAAGAGTGTTGTTTGCGTGGAATTGCAGGCTGAGCCATGGGCGGCCGGCCAAGAATACGATGGCGGCGATGGCGATGGCAAAACAATGGACATTGAACAATTTAAAAAAAACATCGCGTTTGCCAAAAACACGGGCTTGGACGAATTTTATCTGTGGGGGAGCGAATGGTGGTATTGGATGAAAATCCGGCACGACCGGCCGGAATTTTGGGAAGAAGCGAAATCCGTCTTTTGATAAATCAAATTATAAATTTCAAATTTCAAACAAAACTCTAAATTCAAAATCAAATTTTAAAACGAAATTTGCCACCTTGTTTTGATTTATGATTTAAGATTTCTGCGCCGGGGGCGCACCTGCCTCTGGCAGAGATTTTGTTTATCGTTGAATTTAAGATTTTGATTTGAATTTGATTTTAAACAATATGCCTATGTATGATCTTTTTGACAAAGAGGAAAACAAAAACAAAGACGCAAAGCCGCAAAACAACGGCACGCCCGCGAAAAATTTTTTAATCGTGATTTTGGCGTTGGTTGCCGGTTTTGGATTGGGGGCGTTATCGTTTAACCAAGATTTTTTTGAGTTTGAGCTACCGGCGATTGATTTTTCGGCAAATCCGGCGGAATCGCAACCCGTTGTTGAAACGAAAATGGAATATGTGCCGCAAACCTCGCAGGAGGAAGCGGTGATCAAAGCGGTGAAAGAATATTCGCCGGCGGTGGTGTCAATTATCATCACCAAAGATATGCCGGTCTATGAGCGATATTATTCGCGGGGGTTTGATCCGTTCGGTTTTTGGGATTTCCAGATTCCGCAAGTGCGTCAAAAGGGCACCCAAGAGCGGGAAGTGGGCGCGGGCACGGGGTTTATTGTGAACGCCGATGGGACAATTTTAACCAATAAGCATGTGGTGAGCGACGCGAGCGCGCAATACACGGTGGTTATGGCTGATGGCGGCGAATACCCGGCCAAGGTTGTGGCGCTTGATCCGGCCAACGATATCGCGGTGGTGAAAATTTCCAATGATGAAAATCGGGAATTTCCCGCCGTAATTCTGGGGAATTCGGCGAATTTACAAATCGGCCAATCGGTGATTGCCATTGGCAACACGCTGGGGGAATTTGACAACACGGTTTCGGTGGGCGTGATTTCGGGGATGCAAAGATCCATTATGGCCTATGGCGCGGGCGACAGCGAAGTTTTGGAAGATTTAATCCAAACTGACGCGGCGATCAATGAAGGCAATTCCGGCGGCCCTCTGTTGAATTTGAAAGGCGAAGTGATCGGCATTAACACGGCGATTGCCAGCGGCGCCCAAAATGTGGGATTTGTGATTCCGATTGATCTGGCCAAACGAGATTTGGAACAAGTTAAGGAGATGGGCAAAATCGTTTATCCGTATTTGGGGATTTATTACACGATGATTAATGCCAAGATACAAGAGGCCAACGATCTGTCGGTTGATTACGGCGCGTGGATTACCGCTGATGACGAAAAAATTTCTTCAGTGATTGCCGCTTCTCCCGCTCAAGCCGCCGGCTTGAAAGACGGGGATATTATTTTGGAGATCAACGGACAAAAATTGGCTCAAACCGATTCTTTGGCGCGGGTTATTGCAAAATATAATCCTGGTGATAAGGTGAACTTGAAGGTGTCGCGGCAGGGAAGCGAGATTATGTTGGAAGTGACGCTGGGCGAAAGAAGCAAAGAATAATAAGCAAAATCAAATCAAAATCTTAAATTCAATGATAAACAAAATCAAAATCTTAAATCATAAATCAAAACAAGGTGCCGAATTCCGTTTTAAAATTTGATTTTGAATTTAGAATTTTGTTTAACATTTAGAATTGAATTTTGATTTTAACATAAATGATGAATTCATCTTCCAATTTCACACACAAAGCTCAACAGGCGATTCTCTACGCTCAAGATTTGGGCCGCGAGAAAGGCCAACAGCAAATTGACGCATTGCACTTATTGGTGGCGTTGTTGTCGCAGGACAAGAGTTTGATTTTGAATTTGCTGGAACGGTTGGGCGTTGATGCTCAAAATTTGAAAAAACGGACGCAGGCAAGCTTGTCAAAATTGCCGGTGATTGCCGCGCCGCAGGCGTTTGGCCAGTTTTATTTGACCCAGGATATGGCCAAAGTTTTGGAAAGAGCGCGCGAAGAAGCGGCCAAATTCGGCGATGAGTTTATTTCGGTGGAACATCTTTTCCTGGCGTTGGCCGGCACCGCTACCAAGGCCCGCGAAATTTTGGACAAAGTGGAATTTATCAGTTCCGATGGCGGATTTGCCACGCCCGAAGCCGGATCTTTGGACTATGAAACCATTTTGCAGGAATTAGTAAAGATTCGCGGCGGACAGCGCATTACCGATCCGGAGCCGGAGTCAAAGTACCAAGTGATTGAAAAATACACCCGCAACCTCACTTTGATGGCCAAGCAGGGTAAATTGGATCCGGTAATCGGCCGCGAAAACGAGATTCGGCGGCTGATGCAGGTTTTGAGCCGGCGCACCAAAAATAATCCGGTGCTGATCGGCGAAGCCGGCGTGGGCAAGACCGCGATTGTGGAAGGCTTGGTGCAAAGAATCGCTTCCGGATCGGCGCCGGAAAGCTTGCGTGACAAAGAAATTATCTCGCTGGATTTGGGCGCGTTGATTGCCGGCACGAAATACCGCGGAGAATTTGAAGACCGCATCAAGGCGCTTTTGCGCGAAGTTGAACATGCCGCGGGCAGATATATTTTTTTTATTGATGAATTGCACACTCTTGTTGGCGCGGGCGCGGCCGATGGAACAATTGACGCGTCAAATCTTTTAAAGCCGGCGCTGGCGCGCGGCGAGCTGAAAGCAATCGGCGCAACAACTTTGAAAGAATATCAAAAATATATTGAAAAAGATCCGGCTTTGGAGCGGCGGTTCCAGCCGGTTTTTGTGGCCGAACCGTCGGTGGAAGATGCCAAAATGATTTTGTTGGGATTGAAAGAAAGGTATGAATCACATCACGGCGTGAAAATTAACGAAAAAGGATTGGCGGCGTGCGTGGAGCTGGCGGCGCGTTATATTCCCGATCGGTTTTTGCCGGATAAGGCGGTGGATTTGATGGATGAAGCGATGAGTTCTTTGCGTTTGGATATTGAATCCGAACCTGTGGAAGTGGAAAAGATGCGTAAAGAAGCCCAGCACTTGCGCGTGGAGTTTGAAGCGATAAAAAACGATAAAACCGAAAACAATTTGCGCCGTTTGAAAGTGATTGCCCGCGAATTGGCCGACGTTGATGAAAAATTGAAATCGGTGGAAGCCAAATGGCACTCGGAAAAAGAAACCATTGGCAAGATAAAATCATTGAAAAAAGAGTTGGAAGAATGTCGTTTTGAGGTGGAAAAAGAAGAGTCTCATGCCAATTTGCAACGTGTGGCGGAATTGAAATACGGTAGAATTCCCCAATTAATCAAAGATCTAAAAGCTGCCGAAAAAAAACTGGCGCGGTTTCAAAAAAACCGGCCGATTCTCAAAGAGCAGGTGACCGAAGAAGATGTTGCCAAGGTGGTTTCGCGCTGGACCGGAGTTCCGGTGATGCGCCTGATGGAGGAAGAGGCGCGCAAATTGCAAAATTTGGAAGATATATTGAAACGGCGCGTGGTGGGGCAGGAACCCGCGATCACCGCGATCGCCAATGCGATTCGCCGGGCGCGCGCGGGGATTGCCGAAGAAAACCGGCCACTGGGGTCATTTATGTTCTTGGGGCCAACGGGCGTGGGTAAAACCGAAACCGCCAAAGCGCTGGCCGCGTTCTTGTTTAATGACGAGAACGCGCTGGTGCGCTTGGATATGTCCGAGTATATGGAAAAGCACACCGTGTCGCGGATTTTGGGTTCGCCTCCGGGTTATGTGGGCTACGAAGAAGGCGGCCAGCTCACTGAAAAGATCCGCCGCCGCCCGTATTCGGTGATATTGCTTGACGAAATTGAAAAAGCTCATCCGGAAGTGTTCAATATTTTGTTGCAGATTTTGGAAGACGGCCGGTTGACCGATGCCAAAGGCCGGACGGCGTCTTTCAAGAACGCGATTTTGATTATGACTTCCAATATCGGTTCGGATGTGATTGCCAAAGAGGCGGCGCTTGGTTTTTCGGCGCGGCCGGCCGAAGAAAACGGCAAAGAAAAAATTCATGACAAAGTGATGGCGGTGCTGAAAGAGTCTTTTCGTCCGGAATTTTTGAATCGCGTGGATGAAATTGTGATTTTCAATTATTTGGGCAAAGCCGAGATTAAAAAGATTGTTGATTTGGAATTGCAAAAAGTGGATAAGCGGCTGGGGTCTAAAAACATTCGTGTTATTGTTTCCGATCCTGCCAAAGAGTTGCTTTCCCGGCGGGGATTTGATTCCAATTTGGGGGCCAGGCCTTTGCGCCGGGTGATCCAAAAATTGGTTCTGGATGGATTGGCGCTAAAAATCGTTTCCGGGGAAATCAAAGAAGGCGACAGCGTGTTGGTGGATGCCGAAAATGATGAAATTGTCGTGAAAACGCCGGTGCGCGAGATTAAAACGCGCAAAACCGCCAAGGCGGCGGTGTAATTTGATATTTATTATGCTCATTAAACGATGCGTGAAATTATTGGCTGTTGTCGCGGTTCTGCTGGCAGGGGGGATAACAGGAGGGTTCGCGGCGTTTTCCTATTGCGCGGGGCAGATGCCTCTCTATCAATTTTCCGCGGACTTGCCGGCGATGGCAATTACTGAAAAAAACGAGGTGGTGATCCAGGAGAACAAGGCGCTAAAAGACGCGGTTGCCAAGGTTAAAGACGCGGTTGTTGCGGTGAAGATTTCCGATGCCAAGGGCGGCATAATTTATGGATCGGGATTGGCGCTCACTTCCGACGGTTTGGTTGCCGTGCCGTATAATCTTTATTTGCCGCAAGCTCCGGCGGAAATTTTTTCCCGGGGTGAAAAAATAAGTTTTGAGGTTGTAAAACGCGATAAGGCGGAGAATTTGGTGATTTTGAAACTGGAATCCGCCAATTGGCTCACATCCGGTTTTTATCAAATGGAGAATTTGAAATTGGGCGAGCGGGTATTTTTGGCCGGCGCGGCGCCTGATGGCGGCAATTTTGTGAATGAAGGAATTGTCCGTGATTTCACCGAAGACGCGATCACCACTAATATCTACGAAAGAGATGAAGCCCTGGGCGCGGCGGTGTTTGACATTGAAGGCAATATTTTGGGCATTGCCGATATTGACAAAACCGGTCAAATTTCCGTTATTCCCATTTCCAAGATCAAAGAGATCAGCGGCTTGTAGAAAATAGAAACCGGAAAATAAAAAATGATTTATAGAGATGGGCTGCGCACCCATCCCTTTGATTTAAAAAATACGGTTGGTTATAATGGAATAATGGATTTTTACGTGGAAAAGAAGCAGGCAATTATCATTGGATTGCTGGTGTTTGGGCTTTTGGCCGGCGGGGCGATTCTGTGGCGGCAGAATGGCGCCGGCTTTTTGGGGGCGAATTTGAGCCGGGCGCTGGGCGGCGCCGGAGGGTGGACCGAGATTAAGCCGCGCGTCGCCAATTCAACCGGCACACCTGCCGCGCCGCGCCGGGGAAAGAAACAAAATCCGCCAAAGCCGCAAAGCCGGCGCCGGTTGAGTGGTGCCGGGTTGAGGTTGCGCCGCCTGCCGGCGAAAAGAGTATTATTTTCAACGAAATTGCGTGGATGGGAACTGTTGCCAGCTACAGCGACGAGTGGATGGAATTGAAAAATGTTTCCGGCCAAGAGATAGATTTGAATGGCTGGCAGATACAAAACAAAAACCAAAAAATAAAAATTTCTTTTGGCGAAAACGAGATTTTGTTGCCCGCGGGATTGTATTTATTGGAAAGAACCGATGATGAATCCGCGCCGCAGGCAATCGCCGACAAAATCTATAAAGGAGGCTTGGCAAACACTCAAGAAGGGCTTTATTTGTTTGACGCGAATTGCCGTTTGCAAGACGCGATTGTTTCCGGCGCCAAGTGGCCGGCAGGGGATAACGCTTCCAAAAAAACGATGATTCGCTTGCCGGATTTGCGCTGGCAAACTTCCGCGGCCGGCGGCGGCACGCCGCGGGCGGAAAACAAATAATTTTGGACAATTTTGCCGAAAAAGCGTATAAAGTAGTTGTGTGGCGCTAATTTCAAATTAGCCCTTTTGAATATTATTATGACCGGGGGGAGTAATTTTTATGGATAAAAACACTTTTATTGAACTTGCCAAAGATGTTTACAAGCTTACGCTTTTGTTTCCCAAAAAAGAACCCTTGCGTTACAAGTTGCGCCAAATTATTGATGATCTCATCGCTGAATTTGTAATGGAGGGGAATGACTACGCGGGAAATATTGTTCGCCTCTTTGAATTGATGGTTGCGTATCTTGAAATTGCCGCAAGCCAAGATTGGGCCGCACCGGCCGAAATCGCGAAAGTAAGTGCCAAGTGCGAAAAAATCAGCCGGGAATTTTGCGAAAGTGAACCATCAAGCCAAGCCGGATTGGAAAATGCCATTGAAGAAGCGGGGCAAGAAGCGGCCGAAGTTGAATTGCCGGAAACCGCCGAACAAATTATCGGGCAGGATTTTGTTATAATTTCCGAAGAGTCGAAATCCGGAATAATTCCATCCTTGCCGCGAGACTTAATGGATCCCAAAATATCAGCGATACCAATGATTGGCGTGGAGTCTCCGATCATATCAAATGTTGCCGCGCCGGCGTCTTGCGAAAAAAAAGAAGAAGATATCGGCGATACCGCTGATGATGTTAATTCCGACGGTCAAGCCGCGCTTACTGCCGGCCAGATTGCCCGCCAGAACCGAATTATGGAATTTTTGAAGGAAAAGGGAAGCGCGCAAGTTTGGGAAATTCAAAACATATTTCCCAGCGTGAGCAAGCGCACGATTCGCCGCGATTTTCGCTCAATGCTGGAGCAAGGGCTGATTGAAAGGACGGGCGAGCGCAACACCACGGCCTATAAGCCAAAAATAAATCTTTCCTGATTAGTATTGATTTTTTGTCAAATTCGTGTTATTATTTGCGGAAGTCAATCGGCCGTTTGCCGGCGCAAACGGCGTGGTTTGTTGCTCAATTCAATGGATAAAAATCAAGAAAAATTCAGCCGAATCTATGACGAATGCGTGGAAAAGATTTATCGGTTTGTTTTTCTGCGCGTGGAGTCAAAAGAGGTCGCGCAGGACTTAACCTCGGAGACCTTCTCTCGGTGCTGGAACAGTTTCAAGCAAAATCCCGAAGATATCAAAAATCCGCGCGCTTTTTTGTACAGAACCGCTAAAAATTTAGTGGTTGATCATTATCACGCCCGGGACAAAATAAAGACTGTCTCTCCGGAACTGGTGGAAAATCATTTGGTTGATTGCAAAGTAAATCTTGAACAAAAAGCGATGCTGGCGTCGGATATGGAAAATGTTCGCAAGGCGATGTCCCATCTGAATGAAGATTATCAAAACGCGATTTCTTGGCGTTATATAGATGACCTATCAATTAAGGAGGTGTCCCATCTATTGGAGCGATCTGAAGAAGCAACACGGGTACTGCTTCATCGCGCGATAAAGGAACTGCGGACAAGGCTATCTTAATCCAAGGTGTAACATTTTTGTGATTTTTGCGTCATAACTTGTGTAAGCCGAAAAATATGAATTCCGAAAAAGAATTAATCAACAGAATAAAGAATCTAAAAGAAATTAAGCCCGACAAAGAATGGGTGATTTCGTGCAAGGCGCGCATTATGGGGCAATCAGCGGCAAGGCAGGAATCGCCGTTTATTATTTTGGCCAAAAATTTTGTTTTTCAATATCGCGCGGCGCTGGCCGGGTTGGTGTTAATGATTGGCGCTACCGGCGGGATGCTGGCTGTCGCTCAAACCGCTTTGCCGGGTGAACCGCTATACGGACTAAAAAAAATTGCGGAGAAAAGCATTGCGGCGGTGATGGGACAAGACGATCGCGCCACGGCGAACTTGCGGTTGGCGGCCAAGCGTTTGGAGGAGATTGATATTATTTCGCAAAAGAATTTGGTGCAAAATTTGCCGGCGGCGTTCTATGAATACAAGATTGCCAAAACCGCGGCTAAAAAAGAAGTGGCCGAATTGGTTAAGAGCAATCCGGACAGGGCTGGCGAGATTGCCAAGGAAGCGGCGTTGGCAATGAAAGATATTGACAGCAGGGAAAGGCAGGTATATGCCGTGCTGGGGCTGGAACAGGTTGTTTCCGCCGCCGCAGATTCGTCCGAAGCCGCGGAAGACAAAAAAATCATTGAATCTTTGATTATTTATTTCAACGGTAACGAATTATTGTCCGAAGAGCAAGCGGCTGATTTGAATAGAGTGAGGGATCTGTATTCCGCGGGGGATTATACCCGGGCCGTTGATTATTATTTGAGCAGTTCGTTAAACAGGTAGTTTTTCAAAAGCCGCGGGAGAGTTTTGCCAATCTTACCACAAGAAAAGGTTTGCAAAACTCTCCCGCGATCCCGCCTGTGGCGGGGTTAAGGGACTAAGCAGTCGCGATCTTCACGGCTTTAAAGCTTTGGCTGGGAGGATTTCCCGCGATGTGCGGGCAAAAACGGTCGGCGCGACAAAAGTTAAAAAAAAGGTTTAAATAAAAATTAAAACCTTGAGTAAAAAATATTATTAAACAATGAATAGCAAGAAATTAATCGCCGGCGTTGTTGCCTTGGCGATGGCGGCGGCGATCGTTCCCTCTGCGGGACAAGCCGCGACTGCCGAAGAATTGGCGGCTCAAATTGCCCAGCTGCAGGCTCAGTTAGCCAGCTTGATGGGACAATTGGGCGACACGACTGCAAGCGGAGTGTCAACTACCGACATTGCCGGTTGCACGGGAATTACTTTTACGAGGAATTTGACTTTGGGTTCGCAAGGAGCCGATGTTCAATGTTTGCAATCAATATTGAATCAAGACCCGACAACGCAAGTTGCGGCAACGGGTGTGGGTTCAATTGGTTCTGAAACGCAGTATTTCGGCGGCTTGACCAAAGCCGCGGTGGTGGCTTTTCAGAACAAATATGCCACTGAAGTTTTGGCTCCGGTCGGTTTGACCGCGGGCACCGGTTTTGTGGGCGCTTCCACTCGCGCAAAATTGAACGCGATGTTGGTG
>Ga0265592_1001145_pt1 | contig 11968 bp, 13 predicted proteins | sample saktaG_7_FD_190141 | JGI IMG/M metagenome (GOLD analysis project Ga0265592, IMG submission 190141) | Saline water microbial communities from Sakinaw Lake, British Columbia, Canada - sak_2010_1_5_120m | ecosystem: Environmental > Aquatic > Non-marine Saline and Alkaline > Saline ... | reverse complement strand
AATGAAGGAAAACGACTACACTCCACGACCTAAACACGTAATTGACATCTCCGGCGATCCGCGGGCACTGGACGCTAATGCCCGGCACGAACTTGTTAAGCTCGAATTTGGGCAGATGAAAGAAGCCGCTCGGTGGAAGAGTCTTCACCGGGTAGAACGAGGCTGGGAACGGGCTGTTGAAGTCTACGATATGGCTCGCAACCTGGCTTACTCAATCGACGATTCGATGCTCGGCCGGCAGGGCTGGTTCTTTATGATGGCCCATCCCGATAAGTGGCTGGAGGCTGGCGTCGATTCCGTCAAGGCCGTTGACAGACGGCAAAGCCGAAAACAGGGCGCCGAATTCAAGCAACTGAAGAATGCACGGAACGGGCTCTATAAAAAGATGGGCATTGAATTTAACGACATCAGCGCGACAGGCGACGTGTCGGAGGCTGACGATATGTTCCGGATCGGGCTTACCCACCAGATCCCCCTTATCGGCGATCGGGTAGTAGGTCCCGCGGTGGATGCTTCGGCACGGGCGTATGCTGCAGCATCGAACAAGATCAGGCGCGAGTTTGGGGACATCCTCCTGAACAATACGAAGCGAGGCCGTCGCATTCAGGCTGACCCCACCAATCTCTCTAAAGAAGACTTGGAGCACTTGAAACATTTGGGCTGGGGCGTGAACGTGCTGTCAGGACGCGGAACGATGAAGCACGCCGAGGGCGCGTCCCGAGTTCTGGGTGCGCCAAGGTTTATGAAAGCAGCATTCGATACAATTCTTCATCGACCGATACTTAACCCTCTTTTGACGGGCGACTATCAGGCGGCCGGCGCGTTCGCGAAAGAGTACCTTCGCGTGTACGCTACGGTTGCCGCTATCTATATTATGGCGAACCTGTTTCTTGACGACGATGAAGAGATCGAGTGGGATCCTCGGTCATCGAAGTGGGCTGACATTCCCATCCATTTGCCGTTCATGCCGAAGGGTTACGCATGGAATCCACTGGCAGCAATCTCGCCGCAGCTCAGATTTCTGGCTCGCGGAATAACGGGGCAGAAGAAGACTGGCAGTGGGATAGTGAATCTGCGCGACAGTTGGTTGCCGGTGAACGCTGTTCGGAAAATGCTCGGTCTTCCTCCGGAGAAACAGAAGACGTTCTATGGGCAGAACCAATGGTCCGACCTGGGGCAGTACTTGCGCACGAAACTTCATCCGGGGCTGAACGGGGCTATCGGTCTGTTAGTAGGCACGGACTTCTGGGGTAACGAGCGAAGTCGCTGGCGTCTTCTCGCCGACAGCTTTACGCCGATCTCTCCGGGACAGACAGTAGAGGCTGGTCAGGCCAAGGGGGCGGTTGCCGGCGTCGTAGTTGGCGGCATGGAGTTTTTCGGACTGACGACTAAGCCCGACTATAGCGATCCTGACGTGCTTCGCTCAGTGGCCAGCAGTGACAAGGTGTTCGAGGAATCCGCTCGCAAACGTCTGTACTCTGCTGCCGCGCCCGGTGCGAGTAGTGACGACCGGACACGTATGCGGAAGTTCCTGTCAGTGATGAAAGAGTCCGGCACCAAGGACGCTGAAATTTTCGCAATGCTCGACGCTGAACGGAAGGCCCGCGGCGAGTCCGTCAGGCAGTCCAAGAAGGGCGTGCTCACGTCGTACGGCCGTCGCGTCCGACAGGTGAAGACAATTCTTGCCGGCAAGGATGACTCCGCTTGGGACGCCAGTAACGCGCTCTACAAGGCAACCGAAGAATCGGCTTCCGCAGAAGAGAAAGCGGACGCTGCCAAGTTGGTGGCTGGCATGTCGTGGAACGAACGGCGAAGAGTCCTACGCATGGCGCTGAAACGACACGGTACAAAGACCGAGGTTGGCCCCGCTAAATCCCCGTCGGCCTACGATCAGCGCGTAATCCGCCTGAAAAAGCTCGAATCCAACTGATTTGACGCGTCTTTAAGCCCTTTGAAAATAATTGCATTTTGTTGTTGCATACGTATTTGAAGTGTTTTATATTGCCCTTCTAGTCACAAGCAGGATCTTAACGAAGGGAGCTCCGATGCAATTGATGATGAAGGCCGTATACAACGAGGCGGAGATTTGCCGAGAAATGGAAGAGAAGTTCATCAACGAGATCGGAGTTCCGCCTGTCGGACATAAGGTAGTGTCGAGGCTGTATTACGATCGTTGCACTGTTGAGCTCGAATTGGAGGAGCTGCCGCCTGTGGAAGTTCCCGTCTCGCTGTCTACGGCAGGTGAGGAACTATGAACACAGAAACAACACTAGGCGAGTTGATGACTGACGCTGAACTATGCGAGCGACTCCGCATTGCTCATGTCACGTTGTCAAAGTATTTGCGCGAAGGCCCGCCGACGAAGCGACACGAGAACGCCGGCGACGTTCGCAAGATCCGGCACCTGACCGTAGGTGGCCAGCGTCGCTGGGTCAAGTCGTCCGTTGACAAATTCATCAACGGCAAATAGAAATCCACCACACAGGAGAAACGGTATGGCATTCACACTCGACAGTATTGAAAACGCGAAGCGGATACGAGCGCCGCGCGTTATTCTGCTCGGTACGTCCGGTATCGGCAAGTCGGAGTTTGCGGCTGGAGCCGATGATGTTGTGTATCTTCCCGTAAAAGGCGAGGAAGGTATTGACGCGTTGGACGTTAAAACGTTCCCGGTTATCAACGGGTTCGAAGATGCAATGCAGGCCATAGGCGCCCTCTACGAAGGCGATCATGACTACAAGACGCTAGTGCTTGATTCGGCGTCTACATTCGCCCCGCTCGTCGACGCATGGGCCGTCATGCAGGAAGGTGTTGGGTCTAAGAGCGATCTTGGCGGCGGATGGGGTCGCGGGATGGACACTATTCTCGGGCTCTGGAGTGCCTTCATGGCGGGGCTCGACGCATTGCGCAACGACAAGAACATGACCATCATCATAATCGGGCACGTCACCATTCGAGCAAGTCGCATTCCTGGCAACGAATCGTTTGACCAGTGGTCGTTCGATGTCGATCGCAAGGTCGGTGATGCGCTGGTTCGGTGGTCGGACTGCACGCTGTTCATGGGCCGGAAAGTCATAGTGACGAAGACCGACGCAGGATTCGGGAAAAAAGAAAAACACGGAAAGGACATCACGGACGGGACGCGCTATCTGTTCTCGCAGGAGACTCCGACACATCCCGGGAAGTCTCGTGGCTTCTTCGGTGATCTGCCGGCGGAGATCGCGTTGCCGCGCAAGAACGCATGGGACGCATTCATGGCGGAAGTCGCGAAGGCGGCTGGTTGAACACAACACCACAATACACGGGAAGGGAAGACATGAAACGAAATTACATAGGCGTGAAGATGATCGAGGCGGAGGCTAAGACGCTGGGCGAGTACAACTTGCTTCGCGGCTGGAAGATCCCGCCGGATGAGGATCCTGAGAAGGCTGGGTATATCGTAACATACCCCGACGGCTACGTGTCGTGGAGTCCGAAGGCTCAGTTCGAGTCGGCGTCCTTCCCGATAGAAAAGCCAGACTGCATCGGTCCCGACGACGTGTTCGCGTTTATCGACGTTGACAACATCCTCCTGTCGAAGCTCGGGGCGAAGACGGCCGTTGCTCAAGCGCGGTGCGTTACGGGGTTCGAGATTACTGCCTCGTCAAGTTGTGTCGATGCCGACAAGTACAGTCAGGACATTGGCGGCGGGATTGCGATGGGGCGCATTCAAGATGCGCTCTGGGGGCATTTGGGTTTTGTGCTGCAGTGGGCGAAAAACGGACTCACTGAGGCAAAAGTCAACGCAGCGAAAGTAGATTCGGAAGTAGCCGAAGAGATAAGCAAGGAACTCTCGCTCGGCAAGTAACGTACAACACCACAATACATGGGAGATAGTTATGGGCGATATTGACGAACTGTATGGCAGAGCATTCGACACACACTCGGTTGAGCCGTCGACGACATTCGACGCACTCAAGGCGGGCTGGTATCCGGTGCTCGTTACTGGGGGCGAGATCAAGGATACCAAAGCGGGAACGGGCAAGTACCTGCATCTGGAGCTCACGATCCTGGAGAATCCGAATGGCGGTACCGGGCGGAAGGTCTTTCCGAACATAACGCTGATCAATCCAAACGAAAAGGCGATGGAGATCGGGCAGCGGGATCTGGCAGCGGTTGGCCAGGCTTGCGGACTGGCGGCGCTTCAGGATACGGGCGAACTCATAGACAAGACGCTGCAGGTCCGGCTCAAAGTTGTCGACAGCGAGCAGTACGGCAAAGACAACGACGTGTCGGCGTACAAGGCGCTGGACGGCGCTCCGGCGGCTGCGCCTGCTGGCGTGACCTATCCGATGGCGGCGGCGCTGGTTGCTCAGGCTCCGGTTGCTCAGGCTCCGGTTGCTCGGGCTCCGGTTGCTCGGGCTCCGGCCCCGGCCAAGCGGCCCTGGGAAAAGTAGAAAGAAAAAAGCGGGTACTTAGGGGTGTGAGCGCTTCTCAAATAGCGAAACCCACGAGTCGGTGAGAGGCCGGCATCAACCTTAAACATACAGGAGACACGACATGAACGAAGAGACATCCCTACACGCACTGGCCTGCCAACTGGCCGAAGCGAAACGAGTCGAGGCTCGCGCAAAGACCGCCCGCGTCGATCTCGAAGAGAAAATCGTTGCGCTGGTCGAGACGGCAGACGATGGCAGCAAGACGGTGGACACCGGCGACGGTATCAAGATCACTGTCAAGCGATCACTCAGCTATTCCGCCGATGTCGACGCACTGCGATCGTTCGAGGGCATCCCCGACGAGGTCCGACCGCTCAAACTCGTCCCGGCGATCGCTGCGAGCTACGCGTTCGACAAGAAAGCCTGGGCGAACGTGCTCGTAAACCATCCTGACGTTGCCGCCAAGCTGGCGAAGTTTGTCACGGCGAACCCGGGCAAGCCGTCCGTGACGTTGAAGCTCGCGTAGTCATCCGTTCGGACTGCCCGGCTTCGGTCGGGCGGTCCGGCACATTCCTAACCACACAGGAGAATTGTCATGGGTGATTTGAGCACATTCTTACCGGAACAAAGCGAAACAGTTAAGCGAATCTACGAGTGGCACGAAAGGATGGAGGAAGGGAAGCCGCTCCGGATTGGCCGGCTCGGCGCCAGTGCCGTTGGCAAGCCTTGCGACCGTTATCTCTGGTACAGCTTCCGTAAACTCTACTTCAAGAAGTTCAGCGGACGTATGCTGCGCCTGTTCAAGACTGGCCACTTGGAGGAACCCCGGTTCATCGAGGAATTGGAGGCAATCGGCTGCACCGTCTGTAACGTCGACGAGCAGACCAAGAAGCAGTACGAATTCACTGCGCTTGGCGGGCATTTCGTCTTCTACCCTGACGGGATAGTGCTCGGGGTCCCGGAAGCGCCGAAGACGTGGCACATCGCCGAATTCAAGACCATGGGCGGGACCGAGACGCAGAATTCGAAAGACTTCGAGAAGGTCATCAAGGAAGGGGTTCAGAAGGCGAAGCCCGAACATTACGCACAGATGCAGGCGGGCATGGGCCTGGCCGGTCTGACTCGCGCCCTGTACCTCTGCAAGAAGAAGGCAACCGACGAGATCCACGGTGAACGCATTCGGTACGACGCTTCCGAGTTCAAGCGGCTTATGGACCGTGCCGAACGTGTCATTCGTGCGGCTAACCCGCCGGACCGTTGCGCGAAGCGGCCCGACGATTTCCGGTGCAAGTTCTGCGACGCATTCCAGCTGTGCTGGGGGACCGGCGAAACGGCCGTCCCGCTGCCAAGCAAAACTTGCCGATCCTGCTGCCATGCAACCCCGGAGATCGACGATGACGAGACCTGGGCGCGGTGGTCATGCGCAAAGCATCAGCGCGACCTGACGCGCAAAGAGCAACTAGTAGCGTGCGGCGACCATTTGCTGCTGCCCGGACTCATTACGTTCGCTGAACCGATCGATTCCGGTGATGCATGGATCGAGTTTAAGAACGCTTCTGACGGCGCTGTATGGCGGCTGGGTAGTGAGAGTGGTATGTGGTCGACTGACGAGCTCATGCGGACACCTGGCCCTATTGTCGGCGACAAGGCGGTCGAAGCGGTCAAGACACAGTTCTCGGGGACCGTTGTCGGATTCGACACGGGTAATGAGCTGACCCTTGTCGAGAAGTACTCTCCAGGCGACTCGCGGCTGATATGGGAGGGTGACGATTCGACGGCATCTATACTTAACGGGCTGAAGGTTGCCGGGATCGCTGATGGCTGCGAGCATTCGGATTTGTTCAAGGACGTAACGCATACGGCCGTTGAGTACATGGGCCGGTACTGCCTTGTCATCTACAAGGCGCACAGTTATGCGGCGATATGGGAAGGGGTGGAGTAGTCCGTGAACTACTACAACGACATCGATAAGACGGCCTGCGCATGGTTGCGGGTCCTAATGGAGGAGGGGCTCATACCTTATGGACACATCGATTCCGGTGATATACGAGATGTTCCACCCAGTAAGCTGGCCGCCTATACTCAATGCCACTTTTTCGCAGGCATTGGCGGCTGGCCATACGCATTGCGGCTGGCTGGTTGGCCCGACGATAAACCCGTTTGGACAGGGTCTTGCCCTTGTCAGCCATTCAGCGTCGCTGGAAAGGGTGGAGGCACAAAAGACGAGAGACACCTATGGCCCGCTTTTCGGTGGCTCATCGCCCAGCGCCGACCTGCAAGAGTCTTTGGTGAGCAGGTTGCGCAAGGTGTTGCCGCTGATTGGCTCGCCGGTGTACGCAATGACGTGGAAGCCATGGGATATCGGTTCGGGGGAGTCGCTTTGCCGGCTTGCAGCGTCGGGGCGGACCACATCCGGATGCGATCGTGGTGGGTGGCCGACGACAACCGTTCAGGACGCGGAGAACAACGGGGGTCCGAGTCAGTACGACAGGAACAGTCTTCCGTTGAACACGCTGGTTATGTTGACTACACCAGAACAGTCTGGTGGCCCTGTCGAGACGGAAAGCGAAGGCGAGTCCCCGCCCGCAGGATGGGCGACGAGTCGGGCTTGCGACGGCGAGAAGAACAGTCGCTCACCGGACGGCGGGGATCTGCAAGCGGAGGCGGAAGCCTTCAGACTGCCGGACATGACAGGGTGGAAGTTGAACCCAGCCTTTTCCCTCTGGCTGATGGGGTACCCGGCCGCGTGGGCATCCTGCGGGGAGCGGGCAATGCAATTCATCCGCAAGTCGCGGCGGAGTTCATAAGAGCGACACTATGAACCTATTCGCACCACCATCAATGGAAGCCAGCGGGATCACGCCGCGACCATACCAGATCGAGGCGCTAGAGGCGCTGGATCTCCACATGCGAACTAAGGAGACTAATCCATGCGTGGTAATACCTACGGGCGGCGGAAAGTCGATCTTAATGGCCTGGGCAATTCAGCAGTGGAAAAGAGACTATCCGCCGTTCCGGGTCGTAATTTTGGCACATCGAAAAGAGCTGGTCGAGCAGAACGCCGCAGAGCTCGTAGGACTCTGGCCTGGTGGCGACATCGGGATATACTCGGCGGCACTGCATAAGCGCGACATGGACAGCGCCGTCACCTTTGCCGGTATCGACAGCATATTCAGGAAGTGGGGCGAATTTCCGCCGTTCGACGTTATCATTGTCGACGAAGCGCATAGGGTCCCGGCCCGTGGTGAGGGTAAGTATCTTCAATTCATAGCAGGCTGCAAGAGCCAGAATAAAAACCTGAAAGTAATCGGATTAACGGCGACCCCGTTCCGGATGGGCTGCGGGCCGATCTGTCATAAGGACCATATTCTGAACGAAGTATGTTACGACGCCAATGTCGGCGATCTGATAGCACAAGGGTATCTCTGCCGGCTCCGGTCAAAGGTCGGCGACATCCAGCCCGATCTCGAACAGGTCAAGCGCAACTCTGGCGGCGACTACATCACGAAGAGTCTTGCCGGCGCTGTCGACACTCCGAATATCGTCCAGCAAGCGATACGGTCGGCGATGGAGATCATTATTCGGGAGGAACGGAAAAGCGTCGTCTTCTTCTGTGTCGACGTGAAGCATTGTAAGGACGTATCGCTGGAGCTGAGGAAGTTCGGGATCGACGCGCCTATGGTGACGGGCAAAACACCCGCCGCGAAACGAGATCAAATCGCTGACGCCTTCAAAGCTGGCCAGCTTCGGGCGATCTGCAACGTAAATGTCTACACGGAGGGTTTTAATGCAAAACGAATCGACTGTATCGTCCTGCTCAGACCAACATTGTCCGAGGGACTTTATGTCCAGATGGTTGGCCGAGGGTTGCGGGTGCACCCCGACAAGCAGGACTGTCTCGTCCTTGACTACGGGCACTGTATTGACACCCACGGTCCGATCGACTGCATCGACGCCGGTGAAGTCAAAATAGCAACATGCCAGAAGTGCGGCGATGCGTTTAGCTGGGTGATCCGGGTCTGCCCGCATTGCGGATGGGAGATCCCGAAGCAAGAGGTCGAGCGGGTCGAGGCCGAAACTCGCGAGAAGAAGATGCACGAAGCGGAAGCGTCGAAGCGGAACATTCTCGGGAGCGAACCGGAGACACTCAAGGTCGACGACGTGTCAGTGCATCGACATAGGAAGATGGGGAAGCCCGACAGTATTCGGGTACAATATCGGTGCGGTATGAGCATGTTCCGAGAATGGATTTGTTTGGATCATGGCGAATATGCGGAAAGGAAAGCTCGTCAGTGGTGGTGGGCGCGGTTCGGCAAAAAGGAAGCCGGAACGGTTACGGTTGATACTGCACTGGAAGATATGCTGCTTAACCAGCGCATTCTGGATGTTACCGAAACGATTACGGTCATACGCCGCGGCAGTCACGCGGAAATTCTTAACTACGACTTGAAACAGAAAAACGAGGTTATTAATGTCTCAGCATGAGCATGCGCTGACATACGTTCGGCGCGGATGGAAAGTGATTCCTCTCAAGCCAAAAGAAAAGACGCCGTTACTGAGCGAATGGCACCGCAAGGCGACAACAGAAGAAAGGATCGTTCGCCGCTGGTGGAAACAATGGCCGGACGCCAATCTAGGGATCGTTACCGGCAAGGATTCCGGGATCTTCGTTATTGATATCGACAGCGCCGACGGGGAGCAGTCCTGGACGGGGGTGATTACTGAGGTTCCGGAGATCCCTGAAGAAACGCTTGAGCAGAAAACCGGCCGCGGTCGACAACTCTTCTTCCTGTACCCCAAGAAACGGGACGTGCGGAATAAGCAAAACCTGCGAGCCGGTCTTGACATCCGGGGTGAGGGCGGGTATGTCGTTGCGCCGCCATCGATCCATCCGAACGGGCAGACGTACACATGGCCGTACGGGCTGGATGTACCGATCGAGAAAGCGCCAGAGAAGCTCTTAGACATAATAGCCCCGAAACAAAAGGTCATACGCCCTTGGGAGATCCCGATTGCGCCGACAGTTCTAGCGCCAATACCGCCCCCGCGGCTGCCTGGCGCTCCTAGGCGGACTACGGTCTACGAGCGTGCTTCGCGATACCTCCAGGAGTGCGAGCCCGCCGTGCAGGGCTCAGGCGGCCACAATGCGCTGCTGTGGGCTGCCCGGTCGCTGGTTGTCGGCTTTGAGATGTCGGACGGCGACGCCATCGATCTCCTGTGGAGTGAATACAATCCGCGGTGCGCGCCGCCATGGGACAGGACGGTTGCGGCCGACGCCCACGATTTCGAGCGTAAGGTTCTGGAAGCGCAACGGACGCCCGGCGAAAAACCTGCCGGCTGGCTTCTGGACGAATACGGACTTCGCGCTTGCGACGATAAGATGCGACTAATGGGAGCCAAGGCCGCTGCCGCGTTAATCGCCAATGACAACGCCAAGCGGGTAAACGTGATTCCGAAGGGGGACGTAGAACAGGGGGAGGATTTCGGCAAGGAATCGAAGGGGTTCCCCGTGAAGTGTCTCCCTGTTGGGATTCGTAAATACGTGGAGAAAGTGGCTGAGGCTCAGGTCGTGTCCCCGTCAGGAGTGGCGTTGGCTGTTCTTGTTGCCGCTGGGTCGGCAATGGGCAATGCGTTTCAACTCAGGCTCAAGCACGGCTTCGAAGTTCCTCCTACGCTGTGGGGCATGATTATTGCTCGGTCCGGTTCGAACAAGTCGGGGCCGTTCCGGGAAGTCATCAGACCGTTACGACTCCCGGTCCCGCTCGAAAAGATCGAGAGCGCAATGCTGAATCCGCAGGGGAAGTTACTCATCGAAGACGCCACGACCGAGAGTGTCATTGACGTAATGTCCCGTTCGCTGCGCGGACTCTGCATGGCCAACGGTGAGGGCGCCGGCTGGGTTGGTAGCTTCGATCGATACTCGCAAGGATCCAAGAAGAAGACGAGCGTTGATGAGTCGATCTGGCTTAAATTCTGGGATACCGATACATACCAGAAGAATAGGAAGACCGAATCGGAAGATGTGCTGATTCATTCTGCGGCCTGCTCCGTGCTGGCCTGCATACAGCCGGAAAAGATGGAAGAGTGTTTCGATCCCACGCAATTCGCGTCGGGCCTGGTTCCTCGTCTGCTCGTCGTCTTCCTGCCGAAAGTCTACAGGGAATGGTCAGATCGGGAAGTGTCGAAAAAGGACTCGCAGTTCTGGGCTGACGTAATCATGCACCTTAGAACGCGGCCCTTCGCCAATCTGGACCCGAACACTGGCCAGTTCGGGCCGAACATGATCGAGCTCGGATTGACCGCTAAGTTTCGGTATGTCGACGAATTCAATAATCTTGCCAAGCGCGTACATGCTACCGATGACATATCGGCTCTGTTCGCGAGCAAGATGCAGGGTATGATCGGGCGGATCACATTGGTCCTGCACGGGCTTTCTGCTGCGTGTGGCGACTGCGAGATTCTGGAAAAGGTTTCCGAGCAGACCATGCTGAACGCTATCGAGATATCTAAGTGGGCGCTGGCTGAACAGCTCCGCGTTTACGGGTTGGCCGGAGAGCGGTTCATCGCGCAGCGCTGTTCGGAGATAAAAATGCTTGCGGCTAACCGGGACGGCGTCATTGTTCCGCGTGATTTGCAGCGATCAAACAAAAACCGCTGGCCGACAGCCGCGGCGGCTAAACGGGATCTTGACACTTTGGTCGAGGAAGGAACGGCTACGTGGGATGATCTCAAAAAGAGGTACTTCATTAAATGAACGCTTCAATACGGATACTGACAATGGCATTGGCGATGGCGGAATCAAACGCGAAGCTCGTCACCAAACCCTATCTTCAGTACGACGCTGATCTCTCTCAGCACATGGCTGAGTTGCGGTGGGGTCTGAAACACTTGGCGGCATGCAAGGCGCGGGAGTACGTGGAGGACAGCCATGCCCAAAAAGATTGAATCGAGCATCGTCCGTCGCAACGAAATAGTGTTCAAGCTGCCCGTCAAGGATGTCCAGTGGGAGAGCGCAATCGCGGCCTTGTTCGCTGCGGCGCGGCGGGACCTGCATTACTGCACCGACGACCTAGATAAGGCATGGGCGGCGGGGCGGAAGCTGGCCGGGGTTGGCGTGCGGCATGGGTTGTTTGAGATTAGCTAACGAGGTAAGGCCCAACAGTGCGGAAAGGCGGGGAGATGAAGGACCCTGAAGAACAGAAGTTGATTGAAGCGCGGGACGAGGCTTCCCGCAAGAGTGTCGAGGCTTACCGCAAGAGGGTCGAGGCTGACCGCGAGTGGGTCGAGGAATACCGCAAGAGTGTCGAGGCTTCCCGCAAATTACGAAAATACCAAGAGAGCAAAGCCCAGCAGGGCGGAAAGGCGAGGGAATGAAACAGATACTAATGGCGGGACTGATACTGGCGGCGGCGATGGCAACCGGGGCAACGGCAGCAACGAATAATATCCAGGAGGACGCCTGTGTTGCGACAACGAACGTGTTTAAGATGTTTACGAATGACATCCCGGAGGACGCCTTTGTGATGGCAACGACGAACGTGTTTCAAATG
>Ga0265592_1001144_pt1 | contig 11970 bp, 10 predicted proteins | sample saktaG_7_FD_190141 | JGI IMG/M metagenome (GOLD analysis project Ga0265592, IMG submission 190141) | Saline water microbial communities from Sakinaw Lake, British Columbia, Canada - sak_2010_1_5_120m | ecosystem: Environmental > Aquatic > Non-marine Saline and Alkaline > Saline ... | reverse complement strand
AAACTGAGTGCTCGCTTGGGGTTCACCTATAACCGAATTCTCATACGAGGGCAGAAGACCCGTTGGGGTAGCTGCTCCTATAAAGGCAACCTTAGCTTTAACTGGAAGCTTATAATGGCCCCGGAGCCTGTCATTGACTACGTCATCATCCATGAGCTTGCCCATCTGAAAGAGATGAATCACACAAAGAGATTCTGGGAACTGGTAGCTGAACATTGTCCCCAATGGCGTGAGCACAAAAAATGGCTCAAGGATCATGAGACAGAGCTGGCTGACAAACTATCTCGTTAGAAACAGCACTGATTAGACAAAAGCAAGAATAAGATGTTTTAGCTGACACTTAACAAAATAAGCTAATGTTGCTATTGTTCCTTTAATAGACCGTAAAATAAATTACAGAAACCGCCGATGGCAATTTACACCACTTGACGGGACACTACCTTTAACAGACTTAGATATTTCCTTATGTCTCTGTACAAGAGATCTTTGTGGACTCTAGACAGCGGTGCTACTAATTACGGGGTAAGGTCAATTCAGGTATAACCATAGAAAGGATGAAGGGCCAATGTTTAAGACGGTTTTGGGGAAGATTTAGGCTTATCTATACGTTGAATGGCTTTAAGTCTTTTAGAAAGTCTCTTTTGGTAAATACTAATTGTTTGGATTCTTTTAACTTAGGCATAAACCTTAATACCCCTATCATCTAGGGCACGTTCAATCTCTGCCCTATTAGGTAAATCATCGGTAATTACGCCATCACTAACGCACAATAGCTCCACACCTCTAACCTCACCATCCTCTCCGTAGTCAATATGCCGTTCATCACCAAGACTTTTGCCATATGAGTAAGGTGTATCATTGAGTAATATGTATATAGCATCTGCCTCAAGGTCATGCTTGATACTCAGAATATTCATTTCTATCCTCCTAGTGGTAATCCTTCGCAGATACCACCCATCTTGGGTTATATGCATCTATTGCCACTATTATTAACCTGTCATTAGGGTGTTCTTCGTAAATTATCAACCTGCCTGCCTTATTTTTATGTGTAACATCTGGGTGTTCAACAGTATATATGACTTCACTAGGTTGTATCCTGCGGTCTCTCATCATATCGAGAGCGTTGTTTCTGTAATCTAGGTGCACCCCTGATTCCCCTTAATCCACCCATTACCAAATCCAACAAAACACTAGTTGTTACTAGTAGTAACTATATGTTACACCATAAAATACGTGTTTTGTCAAGTTTTTACTAAAGTCAGTAAAACATTCTAAGTTTACCCCCCTGTATTGACAATCCCCAGTTTATTAGTAGTATAATCCTTGCTACAAGGAGGTGTGTCATGGCTGGTAGAACAATTATGTGGGAGGGGGCTTCGGGCAAGGAATATAAGTATTGGATATACGATGTCGGCTACGACAATTTTGACACTGTTCCAGCCAATTACATTTTTGCCAAAGAAGCTCCACCCAAAACACATAGTCCAATTTATATCGGAGAAACCAAAGATATTAGAGAACGCTTTGATTACCACCATAAAATTGATTGTATTAAAAGAAACGGTGCTACGCATATCCACGCACATAAAAGCAGTAGCGATAAAGAAACAAGATGCGAAGAGGAAAGCGATTTAATCCAGAAATGGACACCTATTTGTAATGACTAGTAACTTCCACCTCAATATTAGAGGGCGATGGTTTGTTTGTTTCACCTCCGTCATCCTCATCAGGCGATAGTTCCAAACAATACTCAACACCATCAATAATTATTGCTGGCATATTTCACCTCCTTTTTACTTGGGAGGCCGTTTAATTTCGAAAAGCCCGATTTTTAGCTTCAAATCCAGAGCTTTCCAGCCTCCTTTTTATTCCTTCACCCCCAGCTACGTGGTAAAATTAACCAGGTAGCAGGAGGGAAATATGAAAACAGCTAATCAACTCACCTTTACCACCTATGAGACTTCTCTTAAGCTCAGGCCCAACGACCCTATCAAAATCATCTTCGACAATATCGACTGGTCTTTTATCCATCCCTTAGTCAATGGTAGATACTCACCTCAAGGGGCAGAGGGTTATGATCCTATTTCCCTGTTTAAGGCTCAGCTTCTTATCTATTTGGGTGAAGTTAGCTCTGATAGGAAGCTTGCTTCGGCCCTGCGCTACAATGGCAGGCTCTGTCTCCTCTGCGGCTTCAACTTCCTCAAGACCCCTTCCAACGGCACCTTTACCAACTTCCGTGACCGCCTCGGTGAGGATATCTTCTATGAGATTCTCCATCAGCTGATTGCCCAGGCTACCACATTAAAGGTAATCACCGGCGGTGATACCGCTATAGATTCTACTCATCTCTGGGCCTACTCAAGTAAATTTGGTAAGAAGACCTGCTCCTGTAAAGGGAAATGCCACCATCCCTGGGATTACTCTGACCCTGACGCCCGGTGGGGAGCTAAAAGCAAGGACTACCTTTTCTTCGGCTATAAAGTCCACCTTATTGTCGATGCTAAATCGCAGTTACCTCTGGATGTTAAGGTCACCCCGGGCAATAACAGTGACTCTCCTCAGGCTAAACCCCTGCTGAAAGGAGCTAATGGAAGACATCCTCAGATTAAAATAGATACTGCATCTATGGACGCCGCCTATGATAGCTATGAAAACTACCGCTTCGCTATCGAGGATATAGGAGCAGCCCCCATCATCGCCTTAAACCCCAGAGGTAAGGTTGATGCTATCACTGACGGCTCTCTTTACCTCTCAGGTGATGGCACATATACCTGTTATGCTGGCTTCAAGGTAGTTTACTGGGGCAGGGATAAAAAGCGCGGTCGCCTTAAGTTCCGTTGCCCGGCAGCAGTGGGCAGATGCCAGTGTCTCTTTCGCCCTACCTGCTCCTTATCTCCCTACGGAAAAACCTTCTACCTTCACCCCGAGCGGGATTATCGCTTGATTGGCCCTATTTCCAGAGGAACCGACCTCTGGCAGGAGAAGTATAATGCCCGTACCAGTGTGAAGAGGGCCTACTCTGAGGAGAAGGGAAGCCACCGCCTGGCAAATCCCAGGGTAAGAGAGTTACCCAGGGTGAAGATTCACGTTTACCTCGCTCTATGTGCCCAGGTGATAAAGAGAATCGGTGTTACGATAACAGAGAAGCTTAGCAGGCCTCAGCCTATACCATGCCCTGTAAGAACCTAGAGAACCTTAAAAGAGATAACCAGGTTTCAGTCACAGGGATAACTATTGCCTCAGTGGCAGTATTATGCCTCTGGCAAGCTGATTATGCTGTTGTTAAGGTGCTAAAATCCTCAAGTCGAGGAGCTGAAAATGTAAATATGACTTAAAGGTCAACTTCCCGGTTTTGAAAATCTCCCCAAGAACATCGGATAAGTTTATTCTTCAATTCTTAAACAGCCTCGACTTATTTATACTTAACTAAATGCTATCTCTCTAAGGGGATTCTAATCTGTTTAAGAAATCAACCGTTCCTTCCTGAGAAATTCAAGGCATTTCGGGATAATAAAATCTGGCACAGTATCATATTTCAGGAAGTCGAGAGTGAACATGTAATCGTTTTCAACATGAAATTGCTCGTCGACGTACTTCATTAAGGATCATTGCCAGGATGATAATCTCGAATATCATCTAGCATAAGACACTTCTGAAACTCTTCTGAAGGTATGTATCCCATTTACATCCTCTATACTGCCTTATTTTACTATATATTCTATATTTTATTCACAAAGATAATCGTGCTTGATAGTAAAGTGCTAAAATATAAAGAGGCTAACATGATGAGCAAGAAACATGAAGCCCTTGTCGGGAAGGGAATCAGAATAGAAAGGCATGGGCGCTTCGTTTATTTTGATACGCATCGTTCCGAGGAGGAACATAAAGAAATTCTTTCAGCTTTCGCTTCTTTGCACACCAAACTTGAAAAAGATATCCCTAAAAAAGCGAAACAACTTCGTAAACAGCTAAGGGATTATAACTCCTTCGATATAATGGCAAATTTATCCCTCATTAATTTATTCCTTGACCCAGAAACATATAAAGAGTATGCACATGAGGGACTTCAAGTCATTGTTGAGTATATTACCCTCCTTTGTCTAATGGATGACTTTTCAGAAGGTGGTAATCCTTTAGAACAAGGCCCTCCTGATATACTGACCGTTCAAAACTCTGCGAAAGAAATCATCAATGACACCATTCTATATACAGCATCGAAATATTCTGATCCAAATAATCCAACTCCACCTAGCCCATTGGAGGCTTTTCAATATCAGAGTTTTTCTCGAAATCTTATTGTTAGAAATCCAGGGTATTCCCATTATCAAATTGAGATTTTGAAGAATCTCTTTTCCCTTAAGCCAGTAGAGAATTGGATGGCGAGCTCATTAGGTTTTAAGATCGACGATATTTTTAGCTTTATTGATGCTATAGAGAAAATTATGAACGGGCGTCTATCCGAAAGACACAAGCAGGCTAAGGATTCAGAAAAGCAACTAAGAAGGGAAGTTAGACTCTTCCGTCAAGGAAAATTAAAGAACGGAGAACATCCTGAACACGTATTATCAGAACTTGCCAAGTTACCTGAGAAGAAAATGCGTAGGGAGATAAAATATCTACTAACTTCATGGATTTTCTTTGGATTGGGAACAACATTCTCTTTTACCGCTGAAGAACTCGCTGAAGAATCGGGAAAACCCGTAGATATGGCTGGAAAATTTCTCGGCTGTTTTTCTATAGGTTTTGGTGAAGTCCCTGAGGATTTTGTATGGCCGAATCCTACACACCCTCTTCACCTTAGACCCATAGTACAACATGACGAGCGGTATCTTTGCCCGGCTCCTGCCTTACTCCTGTGGGGTGCAAAAGCTACTCTCGAAGAATTACTTAATCCTGAATTACCGAGAGCCATTAATAAAGATAATAGACTATGGGATAGATACCAAAAGCATCGTGCTGACTATCTTATCTCCGAGGGAGTCAGACTTGTATCTGAAATACTCAAGTATGGTAAAAGCCATCAAAACTTGAAATATAAGCTTGAAGAAGATGGTCAACAAAAGGAAGGTGAACTCGATGGTCTAGTTTTATATGACCAATATGCTTTTCTTATTGAAGGTAAAGCGGGAACTTTAACAGAACCCGCCAGGCGAGGTGCTCCAAAGAGAATCATGTCTGATATTAAAAAATTAATAGTGGAGTCACACGAACAAGCAATGCGCGCCGAACAATACATATCTACCAGTGAAAAACCTGTATTTCAACTTTCCGATGGCAAGGAATTACAAATTGATAAGTTAAATCTAAATGCTTCCTTTTTGATAACACTTACTTTAGACCCATTGGACACCTTCACACCGGTTCTCTATCAGGTAGCTGAGTTAGGAATACTTGGAGAAGGAAAATTACCATGGGCAGTGTGTCTTTTAGACTTAAAGGTCTTTAGGGAGCTAATCGAATTCCCAAGCCAATTTATACATTATCTTAACCGACGGTTAAGGATTAACGAACTTGCTACCATCGAAGCCTATGATGAACTTGATTGGCTAGGACACTATTTCCATGAAGGGCTGTATTTTGAAGATGTATCCAATCATGATATAGACCGATTCCAATTGCTATCATATACGACAGATATGGACGATTACTTTATGTATCAGACAGGTGAAAGAAGCACTCCTGCCACTAAGCCACATCAGCCAATGCCTGAATTATTAAGGCAAATAATATCTGAGTTAGAAGACGAACATCCAATAGGGTATTCCCAAATAGCCTGTACATTGCTAGATATGGATTTAAAGATGCGAAAAAAATTCACGAAATGGTTTGAAAGAAGCAGACGTAATACTAATCGAGATGGCAGAATGCATGATTTTACTTTCTCCTCACCTGATGTACAAACAGCGATTACAGTTATGACATGCCGAGATCTCCATCCAAAAGATTTCGAGAAACGCTTACAGGCTTATTGCCAATTAAAGAAATATCAGTTGCGTTGTGCTAAATGGGTTGCTATCGGGAGCCATGTTCGCCTGCCAGGTTTGGTGCAATTTTGGGGATTCGTTGATGCTCCTTGGGAATATGATGCTACTATGGAACAACTCATAAAAAACCTAGAGACTAAAAAGAATATCCATAAAACTGCATAGAATCTTGCGGGATTATAAGATTGCACATGAAGCTACTTTGCAACGAAATGTCAAACTTGTCTTGGTCTTACTTAATGGTTCGCTAAATATTCTGCCTAAAGTATAGGCGTGGAGCTTCTGGTAAAAAGGAACCTTTACACCCACTTTCTCTAAACAATAGTTATGTTTTGTTAACTCCTGATAGTGGGTGTATAATTGCCCTAATAAAAAGACTTACTTTCGAGTTATAAACTCAAACTGAAATAGCCCCTCGGGAGGCGATCATGAGCAATACGATAAAGATATTACATCTAAGCGATTTACATGCAAATATAAAAGAAAAGGATGAAATCAGACGTAGAATCAAAACACTACTAAATGATGTTGAGAGTGAATGTAGAGGAACCGATGTCGTAGTGTTTACTGGTGACGTAGCATTTTCTGGACAATCAGAAGAGTACGAGCTAGCAAAAGAATTGCTTTTCGAACCAATAATAAGTAGATTCCACGTCTCTAGACAAAGTATTTTAGTTGTACCCGGAAATCACGACGTAGATCGTGGAATTATAGACCCTTATTCCGAGACAGGACTTCATGCGGAAATTAATAATACGGGGAAAGCCTCTGACTACTTAGCCAATAATCCGACTTGCTTGGATAGAATGCAGGGTTATTATAGTTTCATCCAAGAGTATTTTAAATTAGATCGACAGGTATTTTACAGTAAGATATTAACGATAAGAGGTGTAAATATAGGTTTTGCTTGTCTCAATTCAAGTTGGCGATGCTCAAGCGATCAAGACGAGGGCATGCTATTTATATTTGATTGGCAGGTTAACTCAGCATTAGAAAAGCTTGAAGGTTGTGCATTAAAAATAGCATTACTTCATCATCCATTTTCCCATTATCACAGAACTGAGTCTGATTACACAATAAAAGATATAAAAAGATCTTTTGAAATAGCCCTTTCGGGACATATTCACCTACCTGAATCTCTTGCAGAAATTTCGCCAAATCACGATTGTGTAATACTTGCTTCCCCTGCAATTAATTCCACGTTTAACAATATTGGCTATAACATATATGAAATAGACTTTGATAATCGAATTGTTTTAGCAAAGTACCGTAAATATACAAGAGGTCGTAATAAATTCGTCCCCGACGTTTTTTACGCAGATAATGGGGAGATGACATTCAATTTACCAACGAGGAACTTAGCTCTATATTATAATGCAGTTGTTTGCCAGAGAATTACAACGGCAAAATCAGAATTAGAAGAATCAATACAAAGACAACTTCGAAGATTTCAAGAGATAGATAACCCAATACTTGTAAGTCCATATATTAAAAGGATTATATGGAGAAATGGCCGTCTCATTGAGTCAGTTTTTAAAGGGAATATTCTTGATATTGCTCAAAGTAACTGCATTATTTCAGGCCCTGAACAATCAGGGAAATCAATATTTCTCCAGTCCTTAGCTGCTAGCTATAATTCCGATGCTTTGGAAAAACAGAAGAAAGCTTTCGCATTATACTTAGACCTTAGTAAGAAATTATACGAAAAAGCGGAGCTGCTAGAACTTATAAATCGGAAGTTACAGAGCCTCAATTTACAGGATAGCTATGATGCAATTGTACTGTGCTTTGACCATCTAGTGGAGCGTGATGAGGCACAGTATGGAATAATTAATACTGTCGTTAAGGACATACCAAATTGTAAAGTCCTGATGGCAGTAACTAATACAATATTGCTTGACTCAATCGGAGCAAACAGCCTTTTTGATGATTATCAATATTATGAGATAGCATATTGGGGCCCAAGTAGAATCCATGAATTCACGAAACAGTTTTGTTTGGATAGAAATATTGATGCCAACATTGCTTATTCGTTCATTGTAAATAGCCTGAGAGATTCTGATCTTCAAGCGAGCCCTGTGATAATAACGCTCTACCTTTTTGCTTTTCTAATCCAAGGGAGTGAATTAACTAGCTTATCGTTCCTGCAGGTCCTGGAAAAAATCGAAGAACACAGGTTACGAACAAATGACGTTAGACCACAGAATTCATTCTATTTTAGAAGACAGATATTAATGAGACTAGCTGTTATGTGTAAATCGGAGGGCTGTTTATCCTTAGAAAAGGGAAATGTTGAAAAGTTTATATCAGACTATTTCAATATAAAAGGACTTGATGTGGATGTCGCCATATATTTAAATGACTTACATGAAAGCGGATTCTTATACATCTCTAATGACGCCGTAGAGTTTAAGCAATATGTATTTTATGATTACTATTTAGCTTTGGCCATGAAAGAAGGTATTCAAGATCCTATAGAAATAATAGGAAAAGTTGATTCATATGTAGACTCGTCCGATTCAGTAGCTCTCTACTGCGGCTTAAAGCGAGAATATATACAAGCTCCCACAACATTATTCAAGCACATTGCATTACATTTCCAAGACGCAAAGGATATCACACTCAAGGATCTCGACGATTATATTAGTGATTTATTAGTTCCTATGGATAAGTCAAAATCTAGTGATGAAATCATATCCAAAGCTTTACAGGATAAAATAGATTACGAGAAATTGGATGAAGATTTTCAACGTGAGAAAAACTCCTATCAGGATAGGAGAAGATATATTAGATATTTGGAGAATCCGGCAAGCACTATTGAGGAATTATATAACAAGCTCCTAGTATTAAAGTCATTTTATAATACTTTCCGTAATCTTGAGGCTTTGGAGCTACAATACAAAGAAGACTTTTTAGATAGAATTCTAGATTTTCATATAGACTGTAATATGGATTTAGTAAAGTTTTTCTGCGAGTTAACTGAGGATTCGGATGTCCAAACTGTTATTGGATATATCATGACATTAGGGGGGCAACGTCTATTATCAACGAACATCGCTAACCAAAGTCTATATAGACCAATACTTTATTGTATGGAAAACACGAACAATGACTTTAAGAAATTGTTGTTAGTTTGTTTGTTTGCAGATCTACATTTACCAGGTTATACAGAGTATCTAAGAGAGTTTGCCGAACATACCACATCAAAGGCTGGTGCCGAAATAGTATATTTAAAGATTCATGAGCTATTGGTAAAACATGAAAGTGAAGTAATACCTGGGAAATTAATCGCAGCATTTGAAACAGCTTTTAGAAAAAGAAGTGAACTTTTTAATTCTAAAATGAGTAAAGGAGCTTTGCAAAACATGCTCAATGCTACACTAAGAGAAGCTCAGATCAAACATAAGTTGCTTAGGCTAAGCGATAAGAGATTAAAATCTCAATAGAATGTTTTAGATATATTAATTGTTCGTCTAGATTCAATTGCTATAGCTCGTTTCTGTTCTAGTAAAATTAGAATAATCCTGTACGCCGGGGAAGAATCTTACTCTAAACCCCCAGTCGTATGAAGTTCAAATTAATAGTTAACTCAAAAGTTCTACCTATTGATACCTCAGATCCAGCTGGGGGGATTCGAACTATTAAACGAAAACAAAGCTTTGAGCGAAGGTCCTAGTTCTACCTTTTATCCTGCACGGTCTACTAATAATAACCAAGTCACATTTCGTCAAAATGTGCAATCAAGTAACAAGCATCTCTGTTGAACGGTCACACAGCACTTGTCAACAGTCTAGGAGTAATAACCCGTCAGAGTAATGATATATGGCGACACTGCAAAAACCAATTCTGGGATCACTTTGCCACTCAATTTAGCTTCAGGAAAAGGCACTACAGGGTCGTTTTTGGGGCTTTTTGCGGAGACGCCATATATGGTTTACTGACCTGCCTCCAATAATGATATCATATCCAAAAAGTCGCCTAATCTCTTGTAGGCTCATACCTTTTTCTTGGCATTTCCTGGTATCAGTCCATGATAGGTAGCCTTTGTCTCTGTAATTTGAGCGTACGAAAAGTAATTAGGCCTTGCCACATGCGCTTCGTCAACAAAGTTCGCCAGAATGCTGTAGAACAACAGAAGTAAATCAGGTATTTCGCTATCCTTTGTACAATATAAGTATGTAGCATCCATGGCAGAAGGATATAGTGCCTGTGAAGTTTCGTATGACACCAAGAAGCGTTTGTAGGCAACGAAAAGATTTATCCAATATCGTCGATCTGTACGACTGTTGAATTCCTGCAGGTGATTTATGATATTTTCTCGTGTCATAGAGGTACTGGTGAAGATGAATCCAAGAATTTGATCGCGATGGTTAGTTGAAGGATTAAATTGCAGCCCCTTAATAGACACTCCGGGCCCTGAAACGATTAAATTCTTGCCATTATTAGATCGATCCAGTTCTTTCACCGATCTAATCTTATCAAGAGCATCCTGCAATTTCTGTGAAGATAAAATATCTGATTTGACCTCTCCAATGGCAATGACGGCTTCACACGGAAAGTATTTAGTGTTGAGTACCTCAAACACTGTCCCAACGGTCTTATCGTAGATGATGACATCAATTTGTTTACTCTCCCCACCGTGAGCGTCAATTACGAATCCTTTGTCAACTCCAGCCCTTCGAGGTAGATACTTCTCTAGTATATTGCGAAGAGCGTACTCGCGTGCCTCTCCAGATGTTTGGTTGTGTAAGATTTCAGAAGCGAGTTCGTCAAATTCACCTCTAAATCTATCCGATATCTTTCTGAAAGTAGGACCCAGCCTCATGTCTACCCTCCCGTTTTCCGTAATATTCTATTATCGCTCAATTATCGTAGTAAGGAACCGTATACCAAAACCGTATACCAATTTAAGGTTTGCCTAGTCGACTATTACATAAGAGACTTTAGCACCTGCGCTCCCGATAATCAATTGGAAGTAGTACAATCTTTAGCTTCAACTCGGTCTCCTAATTGAATTGAACAATAAGCCAGATTGTACAGACCTATCCTCGCCACTTCCCAAAGGATATGCGGTATAGTAAATAGTCCCAGGAGTTACCCAATAGGTTGCCAAGCCGAATCATCCGAAGCATCAAGTGAATGGCCTCTGTCTTTTCAACACCGTATGTCTGCTGCAACCTTCGGACAGCTTCGGGGTCAGGATGAGCATCGGATTCAGCCCAGTGCTGCGCATAGATTACAGCCACAGCCTCCTCTTCCGGATAGTCATCAACATCTCCTGATAGTAGCCGGCTAATTTCTTCTTGGGTAACCCCACTTTTCAACGCTTGCCTGGCATGGAAGTAGGAACAATAGCGGCAGCCGTCTACTGCGGTTACAGCCAGCATAAGCCTTTCCCGAAAGGCAGGTGATATTGATCCCCTATTCATTACTGCCTTCAGTTGTTTCCTGTTTCTGATTGGAAACCACAAGTCGCTAAATAATTCTTTTAGATTCTTATATGTTCTTTTATTGAATTTCATGACTGGCACTGCTGAGCCCAAGCAGTTACAATATGGTGAGGAAGATGATATTAGTATGTTAAGTATAGCCACATCAAATGGGAAAGTCATCCCAGATACAAAGGCGAAGCCCCTTCTGCTCACATCACTTTTCATCTTATTGTTACTGTAGAGCCAATTAGTTTAACGAGGGTATTCAGACTTTCGAAGCTCAATAATATGGTCTGATATGCTTCAGTTTCAGTAAACCTACTTTTTGCCTAAATAGGGAACACCAGCGGCTGGGCCATCATGGGGAACACCAACGGCTGGGCCATCGTGGGGAACACCAGCGGTTAGCCTAAATAGGGAAAATAGCCAGCTATACTAATTAGGCTAAATAGGCTAAACCGGCATTTAGTCGAGATAGACCAGAAAGCATTTTGACTAATTTGACAAAAGCGGGCAGCTAGAGACTATCTCGACAAAATGGATATTCTAGAAGG
>Ga0265592_1001143_pt1 | contig 11975 bp, 7 predicted proteins | sample saktaG_7_FD_190141 | JGI IMG/M metagenome (GOLD analysis project Ga0265592, IMG submission 190141) | Saline water microbial communities from Sakinaw Lake, British Columbia, Canada - sak_2010_1_5_120m | ecosystem: Environmental > Aquatic > Non-marine Saline and Alkaline > Saline ... | reverse complement strand
ATACTTATATTTATGATCTTTATTGGAAATAAAATTATTTATTTATATATGGTATATTGCACATTTTTTATCTTATCACCCGATTATTGGACACTGTCAATTTATTGGCCTCATACATTACGTTCATTTTAATTTTTCAATTTTCACCGATTTTTTTAAGGATATCTGCAAACGATGGCTCTACGGATGGTCCTATACTCTCCCCATCATGAACATGATGTGGAAACGTTTCAATCTCATTATGATGAGGTGCATTGTCCCATCGTTTTATCAAATTTTTCTCTATGTTCAACCAGTGATAAGAGTAATCCAATTTATGAAGACCGGAATCAATGTACTCAAAAACATGAAGTTCACAGCCATCTCTGAGATCTAAGGCGAACCTGATAAATCCACTATTTACACCGATAAATTCCCTAATAATCCGAATATTCACAACTTCTGGACTATTTATGGCAATTCTTTTTAAAAAATCAAAATAATCCCCGATCATCCAATTGCCTCGAAGAGCACTGTTATCTCTTCTTTTAGCTCATTATAAACATCAGAGGATGCTTTCCATTCAAAAAAATCCATGTCATCCCCAAGCGATCCTGATGAAAACTTGGTATAAAATTCTTCCGTTTTCATGCCATATTTCTTTTCGAAATATTGTATACTGTCATAAAGATTCGTTAATTTCTGATTAATTTCTTCTATTCTGGATTTAATTGTCCTGTTTACCACGGCTTTAACGTAATCTTTTGATAGTTCTGTGCTTTTTATATCTGCTGTCATTGGTGCCACCAGTTCATACAATAGTAAATACATACCTTTTATTTAATTACATATCATTGTCTGTTTCACCACTGGCTCTGTCAGTTTATCAAATAACAGGGAATTGTCATATTATAATCACTTGAAAAATAGACAGAACCAACAACGGCACTATCGATTTTTCAAGTGATATTGCCAATCATGTTTTCACTTCTTATATCGATGTTCCGGTTGAAATGACATTCTTTCGATAATTGAACTGATCTAACCGCAGAGGGACGAGAGAGACTGTTTCAACTTCAATAATTATCCCTCCGAGTGATCTAATCTAACCCCGGAGGGGGCTGATATTCACAAAAAATCTTGCACGTGTTCCGCCCTCTGCGTCCTCTGCGGTTGAAAATCCTCCCATTGAACTGAGATATAGTTAATGGCTAAACTTCCTGGAAAGTTCACCTTAATCTATCTGTGACAGGAAGTTGATTAATGGATTGCGTGAAAGCTACTCGCTCTGTTCGGAGTATCCCTAATGGAACATGCGGCTATACACCAGAAATATGGCGGTCTGAAACTTCCATGACAATGTGAAACTCCGGAACCCAAATCCGGACAATTGCTAGGGAAATGATACCATGGTGAAGGTAACTGAACTGTTGGTAGAGGGGTCGTAAAGGTAACCAAGCGAAATTGGGTGAAACGCTTAACCAAAAGGAGGCATCAGGTTATACCAGCCGTAGATATGGTATAACGAACAGACAAATGATGCCCGGCCTACAGACAGCACCTAAAGTATCAATAACTATCCATGAATCAGAACCTGAAAAACCTGACCGGCTCCTTCAATTAGAAGGTAGGATTCTGGTCCGTATGCCTGGCAGGCAGAGGAATTGGCAAAAAGCAAATGCCCTGCCGTAATAGCAGGGATAGGAGTATATACCCTGACCTGAAAGGGTGCTGACTTGCCATAGGTGTACCGAAGCGAAAAGGATTGTACTTTTGCAAATGTGAGAAAACCAGAGATGCATAACAGCACGGACCTTACAGACAAAGAACTTGCAGCTATGTGGAAAGCAATCGACTGGAAACAGGCTGAAAGAACAGTTAGCAACCTGCAAGCCCGTATCGCAAGAGCAGCATTAGAAAAAAGATGGAAAGACGTAAGAAAACTAACACGCCTCCTTACCCGTTCTTACCATGCCAAACTCCTTGCAGTGCGGCAGGTAACGACGAGCAAAGGGAAAAACACTCCCGGAGCAGATGGCATAGTATGGAGAACACAAGCCGCAAAGATGCGAGGAGCACTGAACATGGATGATAAAGGATATCGTGCAATGCCTCTTCTTCGCACGTATATCCCGAAGAAAAATGGGAAACTTCGCCCGTTAAGCATCCCAACAATCAGGGACCGGGCAATGCAGGCACTGTATGCCCTTGCTTTGTCTCCAGTTGAATCTGCAACTGGCGATCTCTCTTCATTCGGATTCAGGAAATACCGAAGTAGTAAAGATGCCTACACCTATCTGTTCATCTGTCTCAGTGGAGAGAACTCAGCTCAATGGGTATTAGAAGCAGACATCAAGTCCTGTTTTGATATGATATCCCACTCATGGCTTCTTGCACATATCCCTATGAAACCTAACATCCTGAAACAGTTTTTAAAAGCCGGATTCCTTGAAGGGGACCGTATGTTCCCATCAAAATCAGGTACTCCACAAGGAGGGGTGCTTTCTCCGGTACTTGCAAATATGACACTTAATGGGCTCGAAAATATTCTAGGTAAGATATTTTACTCCAACAAAAAAGGAGTTATCACCAAGAAGTGTAATCGCCATAAGGTAAATATTGCACGGTATGCGGATGACATTGTGATTTCAGCTGACAGTTATGAAACTGCCGAAGAAATCAAGCACATCCTCAAAGAATTCCTGGAAGAACGAGGACTGGAACTTTCTGAAGAAAAGACTCGTATCACTCATATAAATGATGGATTCACATTTCTCGGATGGGAATTTCGTAAATACAATGGAAAACTCATCATTAAACCTTCAAAAGAATCTGTCAAAACCTGTATTGAAAAGATACATGACATCCTCAGAAAAGGAAGAAGCTGGACACAGGATGCAATAATTGCAGCAATCAACCCAATTATCAGGGGATGGTGCAATTATCATAACCATGCATGTGCGAGTAAAACGTTCTCCAGAATGGACCATGTTATTTTTATGATGATCTATTCCTGGGTCAAACGAAAGCACAAAGGTGAATCGCGAAGGGTAACAGTCGACAAGTACTGGCACCGAAAAGGTTCAAGAAAATGGGTGTTTTCAACATCAACTCAGGAACTTTTGAGCTTCTCAAAAACGAAAATCATTCGACATCGAATGGCAAAGCGTGATAAAAATCCTTTTTTGGATGTATATTACTTTGAGAAGCGTCGAAAGGAAATGAGACGTAACAAATCTTTTATTCCTGCTGCCGCCCATGTAGGGTAGAGGTAGGCTCGAGCCGGATGAAGTGAAAATTTCAAGTCCGGTTCCTAGAAGGCTGGGGGAGGGTAATCTCCTCTGGCTATTCGGCGTAGTACGATTGGCGTGTACGCCTTGGAATAACCTCTGTTTTACTGCGATATTCCAATACGTTATGCAAGGCACTATAATCACAGAGGTACGAAGCGTATCTGACACATGTTCTAACCTTCTGATGTTTTAATCCTTAAGTGATATAAAAAAACGCTGATGAAGCGTAGCTACATGCTGAATCGATGAAAGTGCTCAAATGAATCCTAATTCATATTCCAAGTGCTTTCCTGGAAATATGAAAGTCAGAATGTCATGTAATTACATCCTGCCTGAATATAATGATAGGTATCACTTGTTTTTCAGACAGAGCCCTAATTTGCCATTCTCAGACAGCCTCCTGGAAAAGAACAACCTTTGTTCTAAACTCTTCCAGGTAAAACTCATGCTGGTTTTTCATCCAAACCAGTTCACCCGCAGAAAAGAAAGTAACTGCCACATTACTCTTCTTTCTGCCGGGGTTCTTTTTTAATTGCAGCATTCTCATCACCATGAACAAGTCGCTGCACATACATTGAACCTGCCTCATATGCTTCTACAAGCAGTTCACTCATATTTTTCTTCCCGATAAAAAACGGAGAGGGACCGAGAGATCGCAACAGACCTCCCTTCACTTCCGGCCCTGTTGTCAGGCTGACTGAAAAGTCATCAAGAGATGCACGCAAATTATAAAACCCGGAGGTTGGTAATTCTATAACCTCATGTATTGTCGGGGATGAATCTCTGCTCTGCTCCTCAACACATTCCATTGAACCCCGCTCCTCTCTCAAAGCATCAAGGAGATCATCCTTATTCTTCCCTCGCATTGCAAAAATTAAAAATGGCTCATCATCAAACTGCTCAGCAAGAATATAATACACTGCTGCAATATGCTTGCAGGGATTGGCATAATCAGGACAGGAACAGGTTGCTTTTAGATCATTGCAATCCTTTGGGAAGAACCAGAGTCCTGCCTTCTCAACCACACTCTCTATCTCAGGAGGAATCTCACCGGTAAGCATCTGTGCAGAATACAACGCCTGCTCAGATATCTCTTTAATGACCCGTTTCCATTCCTTATCATCCCACCGTTTTATCCGAATGGTAATCTCATACGGTCTTGCCATAGATCCCTGGACCTTTGCCTCGACTATCCCATCAATGATTGAAAGCTTCATCACCTGTCCCTTCCGGGCATAGGTTCGCCCCCGTGAGAGTCGGTTATCCATCCCCTGAGCATACAACGCCTCTAAAAATCGTTGAGACCACCATTTCTCTCCTATGGCTCCCCGCTTGCTCTTTGCCTTAATTCCATCCTTCACATGACGGGGAGATGTCTTTGGATAATACTCCCAACTCATGATTCACCTCCAATAAGCTCCCCACGAAGGGTAAAGAGATCACGGAGTTCATCAGTCGAGAGTGAAGTTACCCAATCCTCACCAGTTCCGATGATACTTCCCGCAAGTGATCGTTTCTCTTCCATCATCGCATCAATCCGCTCTTCTATCGTCCCGGTGCTAATTAACAGATGAACAGATACATTCTGTTGCTGCCCAATCCGGTATGCCCGATCGGTCGCCTGATCCTCCACAGCCGGATTCCACCACCGGTCAATATGAAAGACATGACTCGCCCGGATCAGATTCAACCCAACCCCGCCGGCTTTGAGCGATAAGACAAAGAGTTTTGGACCATGAGGATGAGAAAAACGTTGTACCATCTCATCCCGTATTGTTCGGGGCGTTTTCCCGTGCAAAAAGAGAACTTCCTCACCAAATGTCTTCTCAATAAGAGAGACAAGCCGTTGTCCAAAGGTTGGGAACTGGGTAAAGAGAATGGCAGCATCTCCTGCTGCTATCACGTCTTCAAGCAATGAAAAGAGAAGACTTATTTTTCCTGACCTGGCTGTTATCAGGTTTCCATCGTCTAAAAATGCATCCGGGTGGTTACAAATCTGTTTAAAACGTATTAATGCAGTCAAAATCTTTGCCCGTCGTGCAATCCCTTCTGCATCAGCAACCTCAGTCAGGATGCTCTCGACCATAGCCTGATACAGCGTAGCCTGCTCCTGTGTCAGGGTACAGTACCGCCTCATCACATTCTTTTCAGGCAGGTCAGTGATAATTGAACGATCCGTCTTTACCCTTCTCATAATGAAGGGTTGGACCAGTTTTTTCAACCGTATCGAAGCCTCACTGTCATGATACTTCTCAATAGGTATGCTATATGCCCGTTCAAATGCTTTTTCTGCTCCAAGATATCCGGGATTTAAAAACTCCATAATTGACCAGAGTTCTGTTAACCGATTCTCAACCGGAGTTCCGGTTAATGCAATTTTTCGTTCTCCGGTAAGAGACCTGACCGCCTTTGCCTGCAGGGTTTCTGAATTCTTAATGTTCTGTGCTTCATCAAGAACAATAAGATCCCAGGGAACTGACTCAAACAATGTATTATCACGGTAGACAAGCTGATAGGTGGAGAGGACTACATTATGTTCTTTAACCAGTCCCATAAATCCATCCTGCAACGTCCTGCCGGTTCCATGATGAATATAAACAGACAGACCAGGGGCAAAACGGACGAGTTCCCGTTGCCAGTTTCCAATGAGTGACATCGGACAGATAAGAAGAATTGGTCCATTCATTCCCTGTTTCTGTCCCGCAAGGATGTATGCAATCAGCTGGACCGTCTTTCCAAGTCCCATATCATCCGCAAGGCATGCACCAAGCCCGAGACGGGTAATGAAAGAGAGCCAGGAAAGCCCTTTACCCTGATAAGGTCTCAATTCTCCTTTGAATGAATCAGGAACCTTCACAACTCCCATACGCCGGGTTCCCTCATCACCGAGGAGAGAAGTAAAGAGGCTTTTTGACTCGGTATCAGATCCTGTCACTTCAATGGAGAGTCCGGCCCCGTCAGTCCCGGTAAGTCCAAGCCGCAATGCATCCATTGCACCAATCATTCCCTGTGGATACTGTTTTTGAAATGTAGCAATTGCTTTTTTGATATCCTGGGGACTAAAAGCGACCCATTTTCCGCCAATGTGGACCAGCGGCATCTTTAAGTCAACGAGTTTTAAAAATTCTTCTGCCGGAATCGTTACATCACCAATTGAAATTTCCCATTTATACAAGAGGATAGTTTCGAGGGTAAAAAACCCAGATCCCTGTGCTGACTTCTTTTTATTCCGGTTCGAAGATACCGAGAGTCGCAGCACGGGTCGTTTGGATGTGTCTTTCCACCAGGCAGGCAAAAGCACCGGGATATTACATTGTTGTAGAAGAGGTGCTGCCTCATGCAAAAAAGGGTACACCTGATCAGATGCAAGAATGAATTCAACTGGGGCCCGTGATCTGAGAGCTTCCTCAAGCGGGGGAAAGATAGTCCTCGCACGATAGAGGTCCGCAAGCATCTGCTCCTGTGGCCGGTCAAACCGTTTGTTTAAGTAGGTAATACTACTGGATCGTTTCTTCCAGATCTGTTCTGCCGGGATAACAAGCGAGGGATCATCATGTGCCTGTAAAAGAAACTCTATCTTAAATTGTTCTGATGCTTCTGATGGTTCCACAAGCCGAAGACAGGTGGTAAACGGACGACTTTGTGGATCCCTGGCTGCTTCTGATAGCCATTCAACGCCTTTTTTTATAAGATCAGGATCCTGCAAAATCGGTTCTGAATCGTCCTTCTCCTCTCCCCACAGCTGTATAATCCAGAGCGAAGCAGGATTAGAACCACTTTTGGCACGGCCGGTCAGAGGAATTTTACGGGTGTGAAGTGCTGATTTTAGGACACTGTTTACGCAGGAGTCAATGAAAGTATGCACAATATTTATGGGACTTACATCTCTATCAGGAAAGGCAAAACAGATTCCAGGCATGGCACTGGCAAGTGTTCTGAGTCGTTCCTGCTCTTGCAATCCAAAAAAAGCAGCCCATCTGCCATCAGGACCCGAAGGCGTAATATGAGGGAGATACATCTCCCGTACGATGCATTCAAGTGAAAAATTACATGCGGTCTGGTAAAAATCAATGCTGTCAGTGAACACAATACCATCCTCATGGCCCTTTACAAAGGAAGGCAAAAGAAGAAAAAGACTATTAACGGGAACGGCAACTGCAGGATATTTTATCGGTATAAACGAGAGTTCTTCTTCTGTTCCTGTCTCATCAGGAAGCAGGGGAACAGATCCTTTCACCGGCAGAAGAAGAGAGACATCAGTCTCTTTTAAATCATCTATCTGATGATAATGCGTAAGCAGTTCTATTAACCGTTCATATGAGAGAGAGTATGGGTGCAATGTCCTTGTGATATTCTTTGGTTTTCTTCCTCGTTTTTTATGTATCTTTTCTCCCCGGTCTTCTCCAAAAAAGAGGAGAGCATCAGGGTGAACCGGATTGTAACAGGCATAAAGATAACGCATGAGTGTCCTCGTATCACAATATAGTTTAATAGCGAAACTTTCTAGAAAGTTTATCTTAATCTATCTAGTGCGATTAGCTTGCATACCTTCTAAATAACCGCCGTTTCACTTCGATTATTAGAGGAAGTTTTACAGTGCACTATAATTGCATTATACACCTGTTCGTTATCTGTACTCTTAAACAATTGGAAACTGGGTTGTGAGAGATACAGGTGCACATACCCTGCAAATACAGATTATGGTGCATTGTAAAACTGCGGGAATAATCAAAGTGAAACAGAAATTTTATGGTATAAAGACTAAAAACCTGCAAACCGGCTCTGTCTAAAAAACAAGTGATACCATATCATCATGTTCAGGCAGGATGTAATTATATGACATTCTGACTTTCATATTGAAAATTTACTATATTCTTTTAGAATTCCAACCGCAGAATACGCAGAGAGGGGAACCCAAGTGTCAGATACTCTGTAAACCAGCTACCCTCCGGGGGGTTACATCAGTTTCAATTAGAAGAATGGTATTGAGGTTTAAACAGTCTCTCTGCGTCCTCTGCGTCCTCTGCGGTTAATCAATTAAATTATCAAACGAATGTGTTTCAACTGGAAAGATTTATGTAAAGATTGAAAACGTGACTGCACTATCACTTGAAAAATCGGGAAAATTCATGCAGATAAGATCCGATTGATGATGATATGTAAATTTGAGGAAGAAAAAATATTTCAGTCTTTTCCTGGTATGACGAAGAAGTGCCAGCATAGATACCTATTCAGGAACAGACAAGAAGTACTATGGATATCTGTGTAAGTGCCGATTGGGATCCTGCCATAGAAGCGTGTCTAAAAAAACGGAATTTACCCGAGGCTTTAAAAGAGATCGAACACTCCATAAAAGGAGATCCAGAAAACCAGAATCTTTGGATCCAGAAAGGAATTATTCTTTATATGGAATGTAAATTTGAGGAAGCACTTGAAATATTTGATTCTGTACTGGAGAAAGATCCAGATTCATCAGATGCATTAAACGGTAAAGGGGCAGTTCTTATTTACCAGGAGCATAATGAGGAGGCAGAAGAAGTATTCACCCAAATCCTAAATAAAAATCCTGATTTTTTTTACGCGTGGGTAAATCTGGGAATGCTACATAAAGCAGAAGAGAGGTATGAAAAAGCATTACAGTGTTATGAAACCGCAATCACATTAAAGCCAGAGTCATCCATTGGATGGGCAGGAAAGGGAGATGTTCTTAATGAGATGGATAAGTATCAGGAGGCGATTGTAGCATGTGATAAGGCTTTAGTATGTGATCCAAATGACGGAAATGCCTTGATGACAAAATCTGACACATTAGCCAGATTGGGAATGTACAATGAAGCTTCAGAAGTTGCAAAAAAAGCCACAATCGTCTTTCCAGATCATTTTTTGTCCTGGCAAATTTATGGATCCATCCTGTATCATCAAAGCCGGTATAGAAAGGCTATCACTGCATTAAAAACTTCTTTGAAGAGAAATCCTGAAAATTCAGGCTGCTTGCACGTTCTGGGGCTAACTCTCATGAAATCCGGAAATGATGAGAGTGCATTAAAGGTGTTTAATCTCCTGATTGCCCAGGATCCAGACGATATTGCAGCATTAGGAAATAAAGGGACCATTCTCACGAAACATAAAAGATATTCTGAAGCGATTAAGACACTAAAAATGGCTCTTGAGTTAAATCCTTCCTATTTGTATGGTTTGAATAGTATTGGCCTTGCTTATAAGGGTATCGGAAAAATGAAAAGTGCATTATTGGCTTTTAATACAGCTCTTGAGATAGATCCCGGGTTTGAACCCGCCGTGCAGAATAAAGCCCTTTTATTACAAAAGAGAAGTCAAAAATCCTTCAAACACAACCAAAAAACAAAAAAATAAGATGTCCCATAACTAACAGATAATTGATATCGTATAATATATGGCAGAAATCTCATCTTTTCACATTTTTCACAGGATTTTCAATCCGATTTTTCATTCAGATAAAGGACCAGTTGCTAATCTAAAAAAGCGAATAACAGTATCAGGCATCGTAATGAGTAGTTCTGAAGGTTACCAGGTGGGAAAAACCATACTCTGTTGATCTCCTAAATACAGGGATTCAAATAAACACTGTATCGACAATTCGCAAAATAGAGAACCTCAAAACCTTAAATCCCCATTATATAATGTATATATTTATAGGGCAGGGGGATAATATTGTCCTTTTATTCGTTGCTGTTGCCGGAAGTTGGTTCCCTATTGTATGTGCTGACACCCAGAAGGAGTCTTTTACTGTACCCGGCATGTACGTATAGTACAGTACAATTTGTGATCAAAAAGATAAAAAACGCCATGCAAAAGATTTCAAACGACTCTGTCGATTTTTCAAGTGATATGGAATCATCATATTATTATCACTTGATTATTTTGACCTCTTTCTCCACCTTCTGCCTTCCTCTGCGTCTTCTGCGATTTGAATTTCTCAGTTGAACTGATGTAATTATAGAGGGACGAAAGAGACTGTTTCAACCTCAATACTATTTCTGATTAAACTGATGTAACCCCGGGGAGTTAGAATCACAGCGTATCTGAGACATGTTCCACCCTCAACAGTTTGAATTCTAGAAGTGTAATGGACATTGTCAATATGAATATCAACATGAAATAAGTATTAGGGCTTGATTTGTCGCCATGATCAACAAGCATGATGTAAACCTTAATAATGGTTTAAAATTCGAATAATACCAAAGGTTTTCTTTATATTACTCTGTGCTTTTTCCACGACACTGCATGAAATTATAATTAATACAATATACTTCCTATTCATTAAAAAGACAATGTATATAATAAAAAAAAGTTCATTTATTAAGGTGATATCAATCCTGCTGGTTGATGATGAAGAATCACTTCTTGATCTGGGCGCCAGATTCCTTTATCAACGAGAACAGATTACAGTTCAGTCAGCTTCATCTGCACAAAAAGCTCGTGAAATACTTGAAAAATCCACATTTGATGCTATCGTATCAGATTACGATATGCCTGAAATGAATGGAATTGCTTTTCTCAAGACCATCAGATCCGAATATAATGACGTCCCATTTATCCTATTTACCGGAAAGGGACGTGAAGAGGTGGTTATAGATGCTATCAACAACGGTGCTGACTTTTACGTGCAAAAAGGGGGAGAACCAAAGGCTCAGTTTGCCGAACTTGCTCATAAAATCCGTCAGGCAGTCGATAAACATCAGGCATATACCACTATCAAAGAAAAGACTGCTGAGATGAAAAAAATAACAGAAGAGACTCTCAAATTCATCTCCCTTAAGACACGTGAAGAAATCCTTACTCACCTTGGAGAGGTCCTTGAAGAATTTATTAGAAACAGCATCATTGTAACCATATCATCGTTTTCAGAGGGCAATATGAAGATTCATTCGATTCATGGCATAGATACAAAAACCATAGATCAAATTAATCAAATTCTTACAATAAATCTGATGGAACAGAATTTTATAACATTCCCGGAATATAAATCCATCTTCCTTACCGGAAGACTTTATAAGCATATTAACAACCTGGCTTATTTTGCACAAGGAGTAATACCTGAGCCAATATGCAGAGTTCTTGAGAAGATGTTTCATATCACGCACCTGTACTCCGTTGGGCTGACCACAGGTATAGCAGATGGAGGAAGTGTCCATATATTTTGCAGGGATGGGGATTTTATCCGCAATCCACAATCAGTTGAGACCCTGGTCTTTCAGGCCTCGCTTGCACTGGAGCGGGTACATACAGCTGAAGAGATGCAAAAACGCGAAACAGAGTATGAGAATATTATCAATCATATACAGGATGTTTATTATCGGACAGCCATTGATGGAAAAATACAGATGGTAAGTCCCTCGGGAACACGAATGTTTGGATATGACTCAGATGAGGAGGTAATTGGTATGTCAGCCTATTCATTATGGGTATATCCATCCGAACTCGAACGAAAAAAGACAGCCCTTTTGGCAGAAGGAAGTATTAATGATTTTGAGGCCACCTTGTTCTGCAAAGACGGATCCACACTAAATGTTTCCCTTACCTCTCATCTCATATATGATACAGCAGGCAGTGTCATCGGAGCGGAAGGGGTTATCCGGGATATCACAAAACGAAAGAAGGAATGGGAGCAATTACTAGCCAGTGAAGAACAATATAAAAGTGTCTTTATCAACTGCCCATATG
>Ga0265592_1001140_pt1 | contig 11997 bp, 28 predicted proteins | sample saktaG_7_FD_190141 | JGI IMG/M metagenome (GOLD analysis project Ga0265592, IMG submission 190141) | Saline water microbial communities from Sakinaw Lake, British Columbia, Canada - sak_2010_1_5_120m | ecosystem: Environmental > Aquatic > Non-marine Saline and Alkaline > Saline ... | reverse complement strand
AATGGCATTTACAACAATAATAATGTTTGTTCTTATTTTCACTGGAGCATATCTTTTAATTGCTGCTCTAAATAAAGTTTGGTTTAATCCATTTGGAGGATAGATTACAATGGCAAATAAAAAACCACTTGTAGTAAAACTAGATTTAACTGACCCGTTTAAGGACAAAGAAGGAAATTATCCCAAACTTGCATCACCTAAAGAAGTGTTAAGCGGAAAGAAATAAATGGGCATTATAGCTAAAATAGCTGGACTTATACTGGTGATTTACCTTGGATGGGTAATATTAGGTGGAATAAGTTGCTAAGGAGAAAAAAAATGAGTCAATCTGGAAATCTCTTTATTGCTAAGACCCAAGGGTCACAAAACACTCTATATGCTATGTGTAAAGCAATGGGTATTCCCCTTACTAAAAGGCAAGAGGAATTTCAAACTTATCTTGAGGGAAAGTATCCTACTGTAGTCGAGAATAAAGAGGAAAATAATAATGAATAGACCTATATATCGTATGTCTGGCGTTGGGCAATGTGCTAGAGCTTTGTCTGCACAAAGACAAGGCTACAAACCTGAAGGTGTTCCTCCTTGGTTAGAAACGGCAGCTGAAGAAGGGAAATGGCACGAGAAGCGTATTATTGAGGAGCTTCAAAATAATGGTGAAGATGTATATGGCTTTCAAGAAGAAGTAACTCTTGAATTTCCTACTTTTATTTTGGTGGGACATATTGACGGAAAGAATACTGAACATACAGGGGGTGACAATGTTCCAGGCATACACAGACTACTTGAAATCAAGTCTATGTCTCAATTTGAGTTTGACCGCTGGATGAAAGAAGGATGGAGTGGCTTTTCAAGTTATGCCGACCAAGTTACTTGTTATATGGAAGCTACTGGGCTCAAAGAATGTCGATATATAGTCAAGAATAGAAGTAGTGGTTACAAAGACGACAAAATTGTTGCAGGGCAACCTGGCGACATAAATGCTATAATCAAGAAGATGACGGATATTGAAGATTGGCTTGCTAAGAATATTGAACCTGGAGCAAGAGATGGAGTCTATCCTGCCGAGTTTAATCCTAATAATTTGGAATGCAGGCGTTGCTTCTTCAAATACCTTTGTGCTCCGGAACAAAAGGAACTCAGCCCAATGGAACAGGCAGACCTAGAATCTGCATCGGAAGAATGGAGAAAGGGTACAAGGTTAATTGCTCAAGGAAAAGAGCTTGTGGACATTGCCAAACAATCCTTTGCACAACACACCAAGGCTACTGGCATTGACAAATGGAGATTTGCTGAGTTAGCTATCAGTCTAATTCGTGTCAATGGGAGTTTAATTTATCCTAAGAAGAAATTGTTGGAAGTGTTCAGTGAAGAGGAATTGGCGGAAGTTGCTGAGATTAAACTTCCTTATGAATATATTAAGGTAAACGACTTGAGAAAAGAAGAGGAAAGTAGGTAAAATGAATCGATGTTTAAATGACTTTTTTGGATACTGCACTGGAGAACCTGAGGGGGAAGTGGGAAAAGAGGTTAAATCTGGAGACCTTACTGTAATAGCAAAGAAGTGTGCGCTTGACCCAAAGACTTGTGGAAAACACCAACTTTTCTCGGAACAAGTTAAGGCAGATATGCTTCAGGACCCGCATATGGTAGAAACGATAACTCCTCCAAAAACTAGCAAGAAAACTAAGTCAGCCAAGAAAGTAGAAGTTGTGAAGGAAGAAGGAGCAAGGATGCTTTAAAGGATAAACAACAATGCAAGAAACACATTTAATTATAACAGACGAGTTTAAAGAAAAGGTCAAGGCTTTCAAGAAAGACTTCTACCAGAAGTATCACGACATAAGCAAAGAAGAAACGCCAAAGATAGATGGCAACGGTACAAAGATTGTTGAGAAGCGACCTGACGGCTATGACTATATTACAGAAGCTTACATGCGTGAGTGCCTTGATAGACATTTTCCAGGATGGAGTTGGGAGGCAGCAGCACCATTACACTTCTTAGGTGCTGAGTGGGTAGTGGCACAAGGGCATCTGGTAATAATTGACGAGCATTTGTTCGCTTTTAATGTTAATCCGCCAACCAGAAAGTTCTTTGGAGTAGATAGTGTTAGAATACAATTCAAACACGGCTCAGAACATGTCCCTGCCAATATCATTGATGTTGGAGACAGTTGTAAATCAGCTAACTCGGCTGCCCTAAAATATGCCATCAACCGCCTTTGTCATATTGGCGATGATGTGTATGGCAAGAGAATAGAATACGAGGGTGCGGGAAGTTACGAAACTATACTAGAAGCTAATCCAAGTGGGATAACATTCGGACAATGGGTAACTGACCGCAAATGGTCTTGGGCAGATATAATAAAGATACTCGGCGTGAAGAGTATGACTGAGGTTACTGATTACAAGGAAGCTGTTAGAAAAGTTAAGGAAGCAAAGGGAATTAAGTAATGAGCAACAAAGAATTCATAAAAGTTCTAAGAAAATTGTTCCTTACTATAAAAGTGAATCCAGAAACTAAAAAAAGAATCAAGGAGAATTTAATGAAGAAGCTACCATTGGCAGTAATGCCACTACTTGTCTTAATTTTATTACTAGTAGGTTGTGACTCATCTCAAAGAATAGAATTACAAACTGAAGTAAACAAATTGCGAGAAGAGATAACTGAACTTGAGACTGAATTAGCTAATTCTAAAGAATCTAGTTTGCCAAGAAACTTTAACGATGAAGCAGAATTGACTGAATGGAGAGAAGAAGTTGGTATTGTTGGCAACGAGCTTTCTTGGGTGGACTCTTGTGTACTGTTACACGAAATAGCCCTAAGAGACGGATACCTAGTAACTCTTGACGTGGACTTGTATGAGGATGAATTTGGCGTTTCTCTCACAGTTATTGCAGGCGAACGTTTCTACCAAACGTATCCCGATAAAGCCGAGGTGTACTTTATGACTTTTGTATATTAAGGAAGTAAAGAATAATGACACTATTCGGAATGATAAAAGAAATTGTTACTACAAAATGGGTAAAGGCTAACTGCCCTGAGTGCGGAATAAAATATAAGTATCCCGAGGGCAAGCAGCAAATATTCCAAACTTGCGGTCGGTTTGAATGTGAATTCAAACATCAACATCCAGAGCTTAAGGAGAAAAGGACAAATGAATTGATTTAATAGACATCTTAATCTAAGTTTCCTATTTACGGCAATTGCCACTACTATTTTACTAAATGTAATCGCAATTACTGATTATTTCAATGATACAGTCCTTACCATTACAGCTATAGTTATTATAGCCATAATGAGCCTTTCTGTTGAAATATGGTATCTACGACAAAAGGGTCGTAGCTTATGGTGTCTGTTATTCAATTGCTTAAATATTCTAGGACTCATAATATTATTGTCTTTGAGTAACAAGCGCAGTTTATCTTCTCCGCCCAAAGATAAAGTGGTACTGTAAAGTGACTAAAGAAGAAGAATGGGAAAATTTAATAAAGTCTATCAAGAAAGCTGCTCACAGGCTTAATGAAGACTTGACTGAGCGAGATATGCCAGATTATATGAACTGGTTTGTGGCTCGAGAAATGCATAGGAATTTGTGGGCGAGAGTTCGTAGAAAAGACAAAGGGAGAAAATAATGAGTGAGAAATTAAGCCCAGAAGATAACAAAAGGTTAATAAGTAGCGAGTGTCCTAAGTGCGGAAGCAAACACTTCGTGGAAGGTCCGAGCGGTGGAGGAGCAAAGAACATTGCTTGCGAGAATGGACATAGATTTTGGTTCGCACCACCGTTCACGTCGGAATACCAAGGGCTAATAAAGGTCGAGCGCAAAGGAGATTTGTTAACAGCGTATTTCTAGCATTAGTCGGAAGGAAAGGAGGTGATGCCTAACAAAAACGACTGTCAGGAATCAAAGGACTAGTCCAACCAATAAACTAAACTGGAAACTAAAACAAACTAAGGAGGTTTGTGAAGTGGCTGAAGAACAAAGAGGATTAGAACTTCCCGGAGTAACCGAGGAAGATTACCAAAGTGCCGGAAGCAAATTTGTTACATTCCCGCCAGGTGCCAAGGTCGGCGATAGTCATTTTCTGGACATTGAGATAGGGATGGTTGATTGGGATACCCCTGGAAGCTCAATGAAAGTGCCGATTACTGTTACCGAAGAAGGGACAGACAAAGGCAAAGAGGAGAAACTTTCCTTCGGCGTCCTGCCCAATGGCATCTGGAAAGGTAAAGAGATTTACCGAGCCATTACCGGAGGGGACATGCCAATGAAGGAAGGAGCCGATGGCAAAAGACACCCTGTTATTGACCCAATGGCTTTGGCTGGCAAGGCAGCTGTTGGGCATTGGCAGATGCAAAAGGGTGTAAAAGGTGGAGTTGTTGGTGCCGAAACTGTTACCTATCCTAAACTGGTAGCCATCCTGCCTGCTGGCGGAAAGCCAACGGTCGAAAGTCTGGGCATCTAGAATCTGGTAGTTAAACATCTGACTCAGCCCATCAGTGGATATTGGTGGGCTGGAATGAGAGGTTTAATAATGTATATATTTAATTTACTAAAGAGATTCTGGATTTGGTTCAACACACCTTCGCTCTATGGAATTTGGGAGGAAGCCTTCAACCGTTTGCAGATAGAAAAGAAAGCAAATGGTAGAACTAAGGAATACTGGAGAATTTGGCACGAGGAAGTCTGCCCAGCTTATGACAAATTATCTAAGTCAACCCCAGTTTCTCTCAGGCATCCAGGCACTAACAAAATTCTAGAAGATATGAACAGACCAGTAGGTAATAGAAAATATTATTAGGAAGTTTAACAATGAATAGCTTGCTGGTGTCTCACCTTATCGGATGGAGAGCGGTGAGCGGAATTCCGAGCCAGCAAGTGTGCCAGCTACATAAGGAGTGTTATGGATACATGGGATAGAATAAATGCCAAAACGCATCAGGCAGAAAACGGTTGCGTCGAATGGTGCGGAGCAACAAGAGATGGCTATGGGTTAATTTGGTATCAGGGCAAGCTCCAATCAGTACACAGATTGGTATGGATGCTCACATTTGGCTCTATACCCGAAGGGCAACAAGTTTTACATAAGTGTGATAATCGTATTTGTGTGCGAATAGACCATCTTTTTCTAGGAACGCAAGCAGATAACCTTAATGATGCCGTAGCTAAAAATCATCTTAACCGTGCAGACTGTGGCAGAAAGAGAAGCCTTACTGCACAAAGAAATATTTATGGACAATTTATCTAGCTGGCACAGCCTGAGCCGAGAGAGATGAGTCCGTTGGCAGCGTCAGTCTGCAAGCTCAGGCAAGAAGTCCTGCAAGGTGAAAGGCTGAAGCAAGGTTGAGTAATCTTGCAGGGCAATTGTGAAAGGAATGAAGGAATGCAAATTACATTTTATGCTAGAAAGGGTGGACGCCATCTGCATTGCAGTAAGGAATGCCCTATGCTTGAAGGAAAACAATTTGAACATTATAAGTACAAAGAAATAACACTAGATGAAGCCCAGAAGCGTAATCTATGGATTTGTTCTTGTATAAATAAAAGATTTGCAAGTCATCATAGGCTTACGATTCCTAATCTTAAAAGATTAAATCTTAAAGACTAACAGATAAAAATGGAAGAACAAGAAAAAACACCAAGACCAAGACCTAAGATAATGGATGCTGCTGAGCCAGGAACTATCCGTATGAAATTGTATGAAGTTGGCTGGCAACAGGAACGTATGAAGTCTGGCGATTACAAGTTCTTCACCCACGACTTCAAAAGAGTGGGTATTACTAGAAAGGGAATCCAAGACCTGCTCAATAGCATTGGAGATAGATTCTCAAAGCAATTAGAGGAAATGCTAGATTACTATGATATGAGAATCATCTTGCTTGAAGGCAGCTGGAAAATGGTGAGTCCTACATCCAAGATAGTTGGTCCTAGAGGAATTGAATACTATACTTGGAGTATGGTGTGGAATTATTTAAGGAGGTGGCAAGACAAAGGATTTACCTTAGAATTGACAGTTAATGAAGGGCATACCATACAAAGATTAAATGAACTTTATGCTTTATACCAAAAACCTTATAGCAGAAGTGCTAATACAAAGGATTTTACTGATGACAGAATATTGGCTTTCCCTTCTGGAAGTCGAGGGAAGACGGCAATGGATTGTATTGCACACTTTGGAAGCTTAGTGGATGTGGCTGTTGCCTCACCTGATGAGTTAGTTAAAGTGAATGGTGTGGGCGAGAAAAAGGCTTTTCTGATATTTAATCATTTTAACAAAGGGGTAGAAAGCCAGACGACAAAGGAAACAAAAGAAATTCCAAAAACAAAGGAAGAAATACAACAACCAAAGTTGGTTTAGGAGAAAGAGGTATGTATGAGATTAAAAAGATGAAACCAATCAAATTAACGCAATATGGAGAAACTTTGCTGGAATATCCACGCTCTTCCTATACTACGTGCGTGAAGCCCAAAGACCCAGAAGAAAGACAGTTAAACACTTGTGTCGGTATCCATGGCGTTTGCAATGGCTGGATGGACATTAGAGAAGTATCAAGCACTCACAAAGCTATTACGTGTAGAGCTTGTGGACTTCGAGTTGTCTTTCCAGAAAGCATTAAGACATTTGGTGCTCTGAGAAAATTCTGTGAAACTGTACTTATATTACCTGGGTAAAGTGAAAGTAAATGAATAAAACAATAAAGAGAATCACAGGAAACTGGTTTGACCCATACAGAAGTATGGGAAACGTGGCGATGTTACTTTTTAGTCTTTTGATTCTTACTGACGGAGACATTGCCATAAAAGCCAGTGCTGACAGCGAAGCAACATGGCTAGGTGTATTTAGCGCAATGCCCGATTCTTTTGGTTGGCTTCTGCTCTGGGTCTGCTTTGATAACCTCTTCACTGGAGGACAGATAACCAAGTTTGTGCTTGACCTAATCACTCAAATATTGTCACCTGTAACTAAGGCAATCATTGGCGAAGAAAGACTTGCCGCTTTGCAGAAACGATTTAAAAAAGCAGTAGAGGGTAAAGATGAGGGAAAAGATGCAAACAGCAGATGAAATTCAATCAGCAGTAAAAAATATCAGGTATTACAGCCAAAGAATAAAAGAACTTGCTAAGAAGCAGTTTGAAATGGACTTTGAACAGGGACAGAAAATTGGAGTAAATGCTCAAGCGGCTACTATGAGATTTGATTGTTTAGGAACAATACAAGCTGGTTGTGATAGACTTAAAGTTTATTGCAGTAATATTGAAGCTAATCTAAAGGCAGCTGCCGAGCAAGACAAATTGTTATATGGAGAAGAGGAATGAAAAAGACATTAATTAACATGATAGTATATCTTATGCTAGGGTTAGGTTGCATTATTGGTGGAGGAGAACTAACTGAAAGTGTAACTACCGTTGAAATATGGCATGATGCCTTATTGGTAATTGGAGGTGTTTGCATGGGAGCATTTTGTGCTATGTTCGTACTCTTTGCGATTGAGAGGACAAAGAGATTAGCCAAAGATGAATGAGGATATCAAGTCTAATTAAAGAAAAGGTGAAACAGAATGAAAACCAAGAAAGATAGAATATTTGTAATAGTCTTAGCAATAGTAGCAGGCAATCTGGCTTACCAGACATTATTCTTGGCAATAAAGATTACAGGAGGACAATGGGGTAACCCGTATATGTGGCTCCTGGTAATAGCTAACACGATAGCTTTTGTGGGTGTGTTATGGTTAATACATTCTTATAGAAGGAGTAGAAGAATTGCCAAAAAAGAAGATAACAGCTAAGGCTTTAAGAAAGAAAACTTATAATTCTAGGAAGAAACACAATGTCTTCTATGGAATATTAAGGTTCTTCTTTCCTAAAGACTGGCGAATGCAAATGCATCAAGGGCAATTGGCAGGTGCTCGATTGAGACAAGGAAAGATTACGCCCAGATTGCTTCCTACCTATTGGCTAGGCAAACTGGCGAGAAAGATTATTGACCCAAAGCACAAAATGAAATTTGGAGACAAAACAAAATGAGGAAAAGGTCTATTATTCCCGCAATACCTATTCTAATTGCAATTATGGCATTCACTTACATATTTGGCTTTTACACAACCAACGGAAGCGGAACCATAGCTACTTCACCTTTTCCCATCGAAGTAATTGTTAACACATTAAATGAAACGGAACACATAGGGTATATAAAAACCATAGGAATTACCCCTGAGGGAGAAACCTTATTCTCATACCGATGGGAAGACTATGGTTACTTCAATGTTTTCAGCGTGATGGATGAAGAGAAGGAAATCAAAGAAAAACTAGACATTACAGAAATCAAGCGGTAAGGAAAGAAACAAGGAAAATGATAAATCAAGCTAAGAAACATGTTCTAGCTAATCTCAAAGAACAATGGAAAATACCAGTAAAACAACAGTACCAAACAGAACCAGGAAAAGTTAAGAATGCCAACATTGAGAAAAATGCCAACGATATAATAACTAATCCAATGGTAAGTCTCATTGCCAACAAAATAGGGATTACGATTGAAGACATAAAAAGAGTACTCGCTGAAATCAGAGACGAAGTAGCAATGGAGGGAAAGTGAAAGCAACGCTAAGCAAAGAAGCAACTAGAATAGCTTATATTGCTGATGATATGGAATGTCGCCCTGTCTTAAATCAAATAAGAATTACAAATGGAAAGGCAGTAGCTAGTGATGGATTTATGATGGTTCAGGTGCCAGCAGAAATGGAAAACAAGGAAGACCTTATTCTCATAGATGCCAAGGAAGTGTTAAAGGCTAAGAAGCTAGGTGGCGCAGAGATGGAAAAGCTAATTATTGAATCTGATGGAACAACTGCATCAATTGAGGTAATTGGAGGAAAACAATCAGGTTGCAAGGTGAACAGTAAAGTTTTTGGTGGTAGATTTCCAAATATAGAATCAATATATCCAAAATCAGAAAGAAGGGCATATGTATCTTTGGACGCAAGATACCTTCGCAAGTTAGTTCAATTTGCAAGAATTGATGACTGTTTAAGAATAAGAATTAGGGGTAAGTCTGAAGCAGTTGAATTTATACTAGAAAGAAACAATGCTAGTTGTCTTATAATGCCTATTGACATATCGGAAGAAAGTGAACTCTGGAGTGGAGGGAAAAAGAAATGAGACCTGTAAAATATCTGTTAAATTTTATTACATTCTGCCTTGTGCTCGGCGTGATATTCAGCTGTGTCTTTGGAATTGGTGGAATAACATCTGCCTTTTTCGGAGCAGGTCTAATGTTAGGCATTGCGATTTTTACTGGTTGGCTCGCAAGAAAAGTAAATTTCTAAGGAGAAAGAAATGAACTTTGACTTTGGTCTTCTTGCTATATTGGCACTAGGGATATTGCTAGGTGGCATTCTATTCAATAAGAAAATCAGGATTGGCTTTTTCAGAGGACTCAGGAAATTCCTGGCAGGACTTGGGTCTAGTGCCAGAGCTTATTCTGCTCAGCAAAGAGGAATGGGCAAAGGGAAAGAAACGAGAAGAATTGTTCAAACTGATGAGCCAGAAGTCAAACATATTTATAAACAGACTCATCATTTGGTTAAGTGCGAAAAGTGTGACGGAACAGGTAAAGTTTCTAAGAAATTACCAGCAATGATAGACCCCAAATTAGCTGGAGAACAAACAGAAGAATGTCCTGAGTGCAAGGGAACGGGAAAGGTTTATGACTAACCTGCAACTATTCTGGCACAGAATAAGTAACCTAGACAGATTGTCTTATATGATGAACATAGCCTTTGGACTTAGCTTGTTAATGGTAAGCATTGCTTTCATTACGGGCAACTACATTGGTGAGGACAGCAAAATTGTTAGCATAATAGAAATATTGATTAGTCTTGGGCTTATAGCTTTAGGAATTGAAAGATTAAGAAATCTTAAGAAAAAGAGGACAAGAACAGGAGGTTCAAATAGTTGACCATATCGTTTGAAGACGGTGAGAGATTAAGGCTAGCAGGCTTTATTCCAACAGAAATTGAGGCATTTGCTACTGCTGTTACTCCAGAAGGTCTCCCGCAACCGGCAATCGACCTTGAAGGCGACGTTTGGCAAAGAGTAATGAAGTCAAGAAGAGATTGGGTAAATGATAAGATAGAACGTGGTTGGGAAGATGAGGAAATAACTAATGCAATAATGGATTACTATAGAAGAAATGAGGAGAGAAGTCCTTGGGATTTCCTCCGTGTCGAGTACCGTCCTCCTGAAAAAATTGACTACAAAGAAGCTATTCGCCGTCGAGCGAGAGAAACAACTGCTGAGTTAAGAAGATTATGACAAACATCTTAAAAGAAATCCTACTCCATCTTGCTCTGCCTTTCATCTGGCTAGCAGGAATAATGCTAGGTCTGCTGTCAGGAGCAACATTCTATTTCCTGCTTGCTCTTTCTCCTATCTTACTTCTTATCCCGCAAACAAGACCCTTCATCAAAAAGAGCCTAAAGGAAATGTTAGAATGAAAGCCCAACCTATAATTAATACAGAAACTGGTGTTATTACATTCCCTCCAGGCTTTTCCTTTTCTCGCGAAGGTTGGCACCTATCAGACGAAACAAAAGCTAAAATGAGTGCTACACGAAAAGGCAAGCCTTTGTCTGCTGAAACAAAAGCTAAGATAAGCAAGAACAACTACTTTCGTGGCAAACATTTTACAGGTGAAAGTAATCCTTTCTATGGAAAACATCATACGGAAGAGACAAAAGAAAAAGTCAAGCAGATGCAAGAAGCTGGACTAATTAAAACCAGAAAAGGACAAAAGAACACTCCCGAACACAATGCTAAAATAGGAGCAGCAAATAAATTAGCTTATTCAGAAGCTAATCCAGAAACAAGAGCTCACAACATTCTCATAAGTAACAACCCAGCCAAAAAGCCAGAGAATAGAAAAGCTGCGTCAGAGAGAAGAAAAGCTATACTAGAAAAGAAGAGGGGAACGCCAGAGCGGGCAGCAGAAATAGCTGCTTGGAGAGAAAAAATGGATGAGTGGATAGAAGAACATGGACACCCGCTAGCTGGTTTTCAATTCTCAGAAGAGTCAAGACAAAAGATGAGTGAAACGCACAAAGCACAGTGGCAAGACTCAGAATACACTGAGATGATGAGAAAAGCAATACATCAAACGCCCAATATCCCTGAAAAAATGCTAGGAGAATTGCTTGAAGCCATTCTTCCTGGTCAATATTCCTACACAGGAGATTGGGCAGTATTTATCGATGGAATAAATCCAGACTTTATTGACAACGACGGTGGATTTAAAGTCATTGAAATGTTTGGCAACTACTGGCACAGAGACTCAAATCCTCAAGACAGGATTGATAAATTTGCCAAAGCTGGATTTGACTGCTTGGTAATTTGGGAACGAGAAGTATATGAATTAGAAATAGACCCAACAGAACTAATAAACAAAATACTAGAATTTCACGGGAGTCAATAAGTTGTTAGATACAAAATCTCAAGAATTAGCTACGATTACAGACAAAATAAAAATTGCGCAAGTTGTAGAAACTTATGGCGGGACAAGGGAATATAGAACAGACAAGGAACATACAGCAAAAGAGCTTGCAACAGGTATAGAGAACAGAATAGTGCTAAAGATATCTGACCAATTTTGTCTCTTTACTTTTATAAAGCCAACTAAAAAAGTCAAAGCAAATACAGAATACGTAGCCGAACTCTATAAAAAGGAGAAACTTAAAAGAATAACTTTTATCAAATGGAATGAACCCGAACTAGACATCTTAAAAGCAAAACCACTAGCTTTCGGAATAAACAAAGAGGAATTTGATGCTTACTTTAGAGAAGATATCTCTAAGCTCTTTGCCATAAAAATATATGCTCTTAAGGGCTAATGGGTTTACCTAAATAGGTAACCGTCCACCTACAAAGATAGATTATAAAGAAGCAATCAGAAGAAGAGCACGGGAAAAAACAGCTGAATTACGGAAGCTTTAAGGAGCTACAG
>Ga0265592_1001139_pt1 | contig 12008 bp, 4 predicted proteins | sample saktaG_7_FD_190141 | JGI IMG/M metagenome (GOLD analysis project Ga0265592, IMG submission 190141) | Saline water microbial communities from Sakinaw Lake, British Columbia, Canada - sak_2010_1_5_120m | ecosystem: Environmental > Aquatic > Non-marine Saline and Alkaline > Saline ... | reverse complement strand
GGAGAATTCCAGAATACTGTGTCTGTAGGCGTTGTGTCCGGATTGGGCAGGAGTATTACTGCCACCGGGGGAGCAGGCTTTACCGAAAACTTGGAAGGAATTATCCAGACAGACGCAGCTATTAATCCGGGAAATTCCGGCGGTCCGCTTTTAAATTTAGCCGGAGAAGTAATCGGAATTAATGTTGCCCGCTCTTCCAGCGGAGAGAATATTGGCTTTAGTTTGCCCATTAATACGGCGAAGAGAGATATCGACCAAGTGCAAAAAACAGGAACTATTGTTTATCCTTGGCTGGGCGTTTCTTATACTCTAATCACCAAAGAAATCAGTGAAGCAAACAACTTGTCTGTTGATTATGGGGCCTGGGTTGGTAAAGATTCCTTAGGTAAAGACACGGAAACAGCTGTTGTTTCCGGCAGTCCGGCCGGCAAGGCGGGAATCAAGAAAAACGATATCATTTTGGAGTTCAATGGTATTAAAATTACTTCAGATAATCCGTTAGCCAAGCTTATCTTGGATTATAACCCCGACGATTCTGTGAATCTCAAAATTTTGAGAGACCGGGAAGAAATAACTCTCACCGTTGTTCTTAGTGAACGCAAGCAATAATCTTAAAATTAAGAATCGGCTTAAAAGTTGACTTTTGATGGTTTTTAGGTTAAATTAGATAAAGAATTATTGATTTTTGAATTAAATACCAATTAAAAATTTTAAGCTACAAGTTAAAGATTAATTTAATTTTATGTTTGCAAATCCCGGTGGAGATTTTACTCAAAGAGCCCAACAAGCCATTGTAATGGCTCAGTCGTTGGCTCGAAAACAAAACCAGCGACAGGTTGATGCGCTGCATCTTTTGTATTCTTTGGTCAGTCAAGAAGACACCATAGTATTCACTCTTTTGCGCAAATTAAAGATAGTCGTTTTGGATTTAAAGAATAAAACCGTCAAAGCCATTAAATCAAGGGAGCAGATTACCAATTTTGATGATTTTGAAGAACAGCCGATGGGGCTCCAGTTCTATCTAACCCAGGATCTGGCAGGAGTTCTTGACCGGGCGAGAAAAGAATCAATTCGAATGAAAGACCAGTTTATCTCCGTGGAGCATCTTTTCTTGGCATTGCTTGAGGTTCCATCAGAAGCGAAAAAGATTTTGTCTTTTTACGCTCCAGCCGGCCTGGATTACGAGAATATCCTAAAGCTTTTGTCCGAAATTAGGGGCGGAGAGAATATTACTGACCCGGATCCGGAGTCCAAATACCAAGTAATTGACAAATATTGCAAGAACCTCACTAAATTGGCCGAAGAAGGAAAACTTGACCCGGTTATTGGCAGAGAGAATGAAATAAAAAGAGTGGTTCAGATTCTTTCAAGACGGACGAAAAACAATCCGGTTTTAATAGGCGAGGCAGGCGTTGGCAAAACCGCTATTGTTGAGGGATTGGCGCAGAGGATTATAAAAGGAGATGCGCCGGAGAGCTTGAAAAACAAAGAAATTATTGCTCTTGATTTAGGCCTTCTGATTGCCGGAACGAAATTCCGCGGAGAATTTGAACAGAGAATAAAGGCGCTTTTAAGAGAAATTGAACACGCCAAAGACCACTATTTCCTTTTTATAGACGAACTTCATACCGTAATGGGCGCGGGCGCTGCGGAAGGCGCAATTGATGCTTCTAATTTACTGAAGCCGGCTCTTGGCCGCGGGCAGTTAAGGGCCATCGGAGCCACTACTTTAAAAGAATACCAAAAATATATTGAAAGGGATTCGGCTCTGGAAAGGAGATTTATGCCTGTTTATGTTGTTGAGCCGAGCATAGAAGATACAATTGCGATTTTAAGGGGAATCAAGCAAAAATATGAACTTCATCATGGCGTGAAAATAAGGGATTCGGCTTTAATCGCCGCTGCCGAGCTTTCCGCCAGATATATTGCAGACCGGTTTTTACCTGACAAAGCAGTGGACTTGATGGATGAGGCGGCTTCTGGATTGCGTTTGGAAATGGAATCAGAGCCGGCAGAAGTGGAAGAAGTAAAGAAAGAAATACAGCGTTTGACCATTGAGAGAGAGGCGTTGAAAAACGAGCAGGATTCTGCCTCGAAAAAAAGATTATCCGCTTGCCTTAGAACATTGGCTGACTTAAAAGAAAAAGCAAAAAGCGTGGAGATGAAATGGAAAACAGAAAAAGATTTAATTCAGGCGTTGAGAGTTTTAAAGAAAGATGATGAAAAATTAAATTTTGATGCTGAAGTCGCCGAGCGCGAAGGTGATTTGGAAAAAGTGGCGCGTATCAAATACGGACTAGTCCCGAATGTCTTAAAAGAGATTCAGAAAAAAGAACGAGAACTTACCAATTTCAGAAAAAAACATCAGGTTTTGAAAGAAGAAGTCGGAGAAGAAGATATTGCTCGGGTGGTTTCACACTGGACAGGAATTCCGGCCACCAATTTATTGGAAGAAGAAGCAAAGAAGTTGGTAAGAATGGAGAAATCCATTTCGCGCCGGGTAGTAGGCCAAGAGCAGGCGATAGAAGCTATCTCTAACGCTATCAGACGCAGTCGGGCCGGAATTGCCGAGGAAAGTAAACCTCTTGGTTCCTTTATATTTTTAGGCCCCACGGGCGTTGGCAAAACCGAAACTGCCAAGGCCTTGGCAGAGTTCCTGTTTAACGACGAGAATGCCTTGATTCGTTTGGATATGTCAGAATATATGGAGAGTCACAGTGTATCTAAAATGATTGGTTCGCCCCCGGGCTATGTGGGATATGAGGAGGCCGGACAACTTACCGAAAAAATTAGAAGAAGGCCATACAGCATTTTGCTTTTAGATGAAATAGAAAAAGCTCATCCAGAGGTCTTTAATATTTTGCTTCAGATTTTGGACGACGGACGGCTTACTGACGCTAAGGGCCGGCCGGTTTCATTTAAAAATACGATTATTATTATGACCTCTAATCTTGGTTCGGAATATATTGCCAAGATGGGGACAATGGGATTTGTAGGTGACGATATGGAAGAATATCAGACCCTAAAAGATAAGTTAAACGAAGCGCTGAAAGAAAATTTTAGGCCGGAGTTTTTAAATAGAGTTGATGAGGTTATTATTTTTAATTACCTTGCCCAGAAACAGATTCAACAAATTGTTGACTTGGAATTGGCCAAAGTTTCAAAACGGCTTGAAAAGAAGGGGATAAAATTGAGAGTGGACAAGGAGGTCAGGGTGTTTTTGGCTGAAAAGGGCTTTGACATGAACTTGGGAGCTCGGCCGTTGAAAAGAGTAATCCAGAAATTCATTCTTGACCCGCTTTCCTTAAAAATTGTGATAGGGGAAATTAAGCAAGGAGAAACAGTCAGCTTGAGTATTGTGGCAGGGAAAATCGTTTTCAATTCTTTGAGAATTTTATCTAAGAAAAAAGAAGGAGTTAAAATCAATAGTTGAGTTCAGGCCAAAAAATCTGAAATGTCCAGATTTTTTGGCCCGAACTCAAGATTTTTGAGTGAGGGAATCTTTGCGCAAGGAGGTGCTTGATATGAAACGGGTCTGAGGATTGCTTCCGAGGACTATTGCGAAGAATATGGGTAAGAGGAGGTGACACATAATGGTCGTCGTTACGCTTTCAGGATTTATGTAGCCAAATAACCCAGTCTGCCACAACCACATCTAGGCCGAGGCGCTCTAGGCGCCTCGGCTTGAGAAAAGTTCAATTGTACCTTGACAACCTTCACTTTCTCATTGAGAGAGTACAGTAAGAGGCAGACCCCTGTCTCTTTTTTTCTTTATTAAAAAAGGGAAAAACGTTAACATGGAAGTGGTTCTTTCAAAAGGAGATGGAAAAATGGAACCAAGAGAGATTTTGATAAAAATTGATGGAGAACGGGGTGCTCTGGGCGCTTGGCTCTATCAAGGAGTTGGGAAGAGATTGATTGTTTATCTTTCTCCTATTTGTCTCCACGGAGGATGGTTCAAAGAGGCGTTGGCAGAAGTCGCTGGTCAACTTAAAGCAACTCTTGTAGCTATTGACTTGCCAGGGATAGGGCAGAGTCAGGGAGGAATTACAGTTGGTAATCGGAAGGGCTTGTTTAACAAGATTCGAAGCTGCTGCGATTTTGAACTGCTAACTCTTTGCCAACAACTCCAGAGAACAATCCATTGGTTAAAACAGGAATTTCGGCCAGAAACTGTTTACATCTTGGGTTCCTCTATGGGAGGAATTGTCGCTAGTTATCTTTTGGCCGCGGACAAAGGTGATGTCTTGGATGGCGCTATTTTTCAGGCCGGCTTTGCCAGTTCTGGAGCCGAAATCGGACAATATGTGAAGCCAAGAATCTTAAAGATTTCTCAATGGCGCCATTATGATGAATTGAAGCGCAGATTCAAGCCCCCAATTCCTGTTTTTGTCTTTGTCAATTGGAGTATCCCTTCCACGAAGGCGGTTACCAAACAGTTTAATGAAACAAGGAAGTTGATTACAAGATTTTTGAAGGACCCGGACACAGTGATATCTTTTACCCTCAAGAGTTTAGAATCCTTAATCAATGCTCCAGAGATAATTCTTCCGCCCAATGTGCCTGTTTTGCTTCTCAAATCGGAAAATGACTTGATTCCAGCTAATCAGCAAACAGAAGCGTTCCTTGAACGGCATTCCTGCGACAAGACAATAGTTTCTTTAAAAGGCGCTCCTCATATAGTTTTTGAGAGCAAGGAGCATACTCAAGCGGCGATAAAAGCCATTCAGAAATGGCTTAAGAAAGTTGAGAGCCAGAGGGTTGGGTAGAGCAATCTACTTACCAACTCTTTGGCCTTTTTTATTTACTTTGATTTATTGAATATACATTACGAACATTACTAGGGAACATTACGAGGCCCGGCCTCGTAATTTTTGCTTTTCCATTTTTTCAATCATGACCACAATCACAAGAATATTTTCTGAGAATCTGCCGAGATCGTTTCTCGGCAAAATCTGTAAAAGGAAATCCGTCGAGATCGTTTCTCGGCAAAACTTAAAGGTCCGTCTTTTCTGACGACTATTACGACTATTACGACGATTATTGACGATTATTTCCGCAATCATACACGATTACGAGTCCGGGTCTCGTAATTTTCGTAAAATGCCGGAAGCCACGTCAGTATTGAGGATTCTCGCAACGAGACCCGGACTCGTAATTTTTGGGGGAAAGTTATCCACAGGTCTGATTCTTAAAAAATAATTTAAAATGATTTATTATGAAAGATATAAACTTGTGCCTAAAAGGAAAACAGAATTAATCAATGGTGAATTTTACCATATCATAGGAAGAGGAAACGACAGGCGTAAAATCTTTTTAGACGATGAAGATCGCCTTCGTTTTATTAATAGCTTATTGATTTTTAATGATACAGCTCCTTCTCCATGGCAATCCCGTGCGTTTTGGAAGCAGAAAAAAGAATTATTAGCAACTTCATATAGGCCGGAAAACGCTGTTATAGAAATTCATGCCTTCGCCTTGATGGACAATCATTTTCATCTTCTTGTACGCCAAATTACAGATAAAGGAATTACTAATTATGCCAGAAAATTGGGCGGGTACGCATATTATTTTAACAAGAAATACAACAGGACTGGTTCTCTTTTTGAAGGAAGATATCGGGCCAGGATTATTGAGAACGATATTCAATTAAGGAATAATTTTGTCTATATAAACACAAACCCCGTTCAATTGATTGAACCACAATGGAAGCAATGGAAAGTTGCCGACCCTCAAAAGGCAATAAATTTTCTAGAAGAAAATTATCGTTGGTCGAGCTATTGGGATTATTTAGGGAAAAATAATTTTTCGTCTTTGGTTGAAAAAGATTTTTTCCTAAAGTTGTTCGGAAAAGAGGATATTAAAAAAGAAATAAATTCTTGGATATCATCCAAGTCAAGTATGTTCGCTAGAGAGATACGAGAAGAAGATTTTTTAGAATAGTTTATTTAATTATTTTAGAATAATTCTTTTTTTTTAGAATAATTCATTTTTAATATTTTTTGGAGTAATTTTAAGCTCAAAATTTAATCAATTTTAAGAATTACGAGACCCGGTCTCGTAATTTTTGCTAAACGTCGGAACCCTTGCCAGCTATAAGGATACTCACAACGAGACCCGGACTCGTAATTTTTAGGGGAAAGTTATCCACAGATATTTAATAATTTGTTTTTGGTTTGAGTTTAAAAATGTTCTACAATTTTTAAACGTTATGTTTTGTAATGCTTAAACGTCGTGTTGTTTTATAATGTCTAAATGTTGTGCTTTATAATACTTAAATATTTTTATTACTAAAATTATGAAAAAGAAATTTTATTTCCTTTTCTTATTAGGTTTTTTCGTTTTAGCGATAGTGGGTGTTTTATTGTATTGGGGCCTTAGAGAAGATACTGAAAGAGTTACGCCCGGAGTTAAATTTGAGGCGCCGAAATATTATGTTATAAAAGACGGACCAGATGGCAAAATTGTTGAAAACAAACATGCTGGCATAACTTTTAAGGCGCCAACAGGGTGGAATGTGGAGAAAAAAGAGATAGGCCCGGATGAGTGGATTGTGAATTTTACCAGTTCAGATGCAACGATGAATGAGTCTGGGCTTTTAACAGGAGGTTGTGGGATTAGTGCTTTGATAGAGTACCATAAAGTAACATTCAGGAGCGTAGAGGATAGAATCAATGATCCTGAGCGGTTTTCCCAAGAGATATCAGGAAACTATGAGGTTGCTGATATAGATGGGCACAAGGCGCTTAAAAGAATATTGGATCGTCCGGAATGGGGCACAGCAGTCGCAATTCAATTACCTTTTCAGAACAAGATATATTCATTTGATATTCTATTGCTCCCAGCTGAGAAAGAAAGATGTTCCGCTTTAGTAGATGAATTTTTAGCAGAAATCTCAATCAATTAATAAAAATAGAAGGGAAGATATGAGAAAATTATATTTCTCACTAATTTTTTTAATTTTATTATTAGGGAGTTTTTTATTTTGGCCATTATCTATTCTTGCGGCCGACAATAAGGAATTAACGCAAGAGCAGTTAGATTCATATATTAAATTAGGTGACACAGATAGGAGAGATATATTGAACACTTTGCCGCAGGTCTTTACCGAAGAATGGATGGATTCTGTTGTCCGCGTCGCGATACCGGAGAAAGAAGCCATAAGCCTTATCATAAGACAAGCAGTCAGAGGACATATGAGAGATTATTTATTGATTGAGGGGCCCAAGGAGGTGGGAATAGAGATTGCCAAGTTGGGCTATGAGATTGGGAAAATAGCTTTAACCAAAAATATCGGGGATTTGTTAAAAGAAATAGAAAAATTGACCGTTAAAGAGTCGGTAAATTATTTGGGCCAATGGCTTAAGGAAAATGAAATCAAAATAGCTACCGGAAATTTGAATTTTTCCTATGATACTTTTCAAAATAAAAAAGAAAAGCATCAATTTCAATATGTTATTATGTATTCCCCGGAGACCGATGATACGGGAGAAGTGGTGATAAAGATTTTTTCTTCTGAAGCAATGAGCGCACCGGAGTCTGCGGGGTCAGTTGCTGGCGGATGGGGTACGGGCTGGAATTATACCAATGATTACGCGCAGGGCAAAAAGATTGCCCCTTTTGTTTTAACAATAAGTGGGGAGATGAACAGGGAGAAATCTGGTTATTGGCAAAGTGAAATTACTCACAGTTATTCTTGGAAATATCAGCCCGGAATTGAGCTTGATTTCCCGGATAATGTCCCGCATTTTGATTTCCTTGAAAAAGGATTTTTTGAAAAAATCGGGGATACAATAAAGAGTTTTTTTGGAAAAATAGGCGATTTTTTCTCCGGCGCTAATGTAGTAAACGCTCCTGACATAACAAAAAATCAAGACGGGACATTAGATTTGTCCGCGGACAGCGCTTTAGGCCAATTCATTGCCAATATTTTAGAGCAATTTCGCGCGTTTAAATCATTCCTTAGCCAAGCCGAATACAAAGCGTTGGAAGAGCAGGCGCAAGACATAGTCACAGAGGATGATTTGTTGGTTTTTATGCAAAAGATAGAATCCTTACAGAAACAATTAGATGCGTTGGGCGAGAAAATCAGTCTTTTACAGGCTGGACAGGGGACCGGAACACCTTCAGTGATAACAGAACTTAATCCCGTGCAAAATCAGCAAACCAAACAAAATATTTTGATAAATGAGGTTTGCGCCGGTCTGGGTAGTTCCCAAAACGAATTCATTGAGCTTTATAATCCGAACGACGCGCCTATTGACATTGGCGATGACAATTTTCAACTCCAGTTAGTTAATTCGAGTGATAACAAGACAAAAAAGAAAATCACCTGGGGTCAAAATGTTATTCTTGCGAAAGGGTATTTTCTTTTAATCGGTGGAGAATTGGTAATTAATAATAAGAAAATCCAAGGCGATGCGGTCTTTAGTAGTCAATTAAGCGGTGTGAGCGGCGTTATTATTTCGGACAGCGAGGGGAATATTCTGGATAAAGTGGGTTGGGGGAATCCGGAGCAATCGGCGCCTCAATCCGCCATAGAAACGCAAGGGAAGATATTAGAAAAAGGGCTTGAAACCAATAAGAGTTTAGAGCGCTCGAACCATATTGACACCAATAACAATGCCGCGGATTTTTCATTAAATCAATCCCCTTCTCCTGCCAATTCTGCCGGAGAGAGCGAGATATATTTAGCTTCCAGCGGTGGCGCTTCGAGCGGCAGCAGCGATGGCAGTTCGGGCGGAGGTGGAAGTTCCAGTGGTGGCAACGGGAACTCTAACAGCGGGAACGGAAGTTCTGGCAGCGACGGAGAGACATCAGTCCCTTCTCCAAAGATTGTCATTAGCGAGGTTCAGATTGAAGGGGAAACCAAAAATCAGGACTTTATTGAACTCTATAACTCTTCCAATAATACCGTAGACGTTAGCGGTTGGCGCTTAAGAAAAAGGAATAAAAATGGAACAGAATCCTCAATCCGAATTTTCCCTGAAGGGAGCGCTATCCTTGGCAAGGATTATTTTTTATGGGCCAGTTCCAAGGATGAGAATTATCCTTCTTCAGTCCAAGCCGATGCTTTTAGCACTGCCTACCTAATTCAGGACGAGAGCGCTGCCTTATTTGACCAACATCAAAATATTATTGATGCTGTGGCTTGGGGCACGGGCCACAATAGTCCGTTGGTTGAAGGTCAGGCCTTTGGCAATAATCCGAAAACCAGAGACATAGTGGGAGAATGGCTTGACGAGCTCGGTTTTATTGGTGCAAGAACACCCTATTCTTGTTCTATTTTCTATCAATCCTTGGGGAGAAAAGTGAAAGGGTCGGAGGACTATCAAGATACCAATAACAATGTTGAGGATTTTGAAATTCAGGAACCTACGGCTAAATCGAAAAATAAGAGTTTTATAGAGCCGGTCTTGGAAGATATTTTGAAAGAAATTGATAGCACTTCGCCTGAAACCGAAATTACTTCCGGTCCGCCTCTTTTAACCAATCAAGCCCAAGCCATTTTTATCTTTCATGCCAACGAGGAAAATTGCAGTTTTGAATGTAAATTGGATAGTCAAGATTGGGAATCTTGCGAGTCCCCAAAATCATACTCGGACTTATCTGATGGTCAACATAAATTTTTGGCTGAAGCAACAGATTTATTTTTGAATATTGACCCCACGCCCGCCGAATACACCTGGACAATTGATACCTCCATTGAAAGCCCGAGTATTTCTTTATTTGATATGGACACTAACTCAGAATTTTACACCAATCAAAAAACCGTAGGAGCAACTGTTTTGGCCTCTGGTTCGGAGGAGGGGTTGGAATGGTTTTTATCAGAAGATTCTGAAAAACCCAGCGCAGATGATCCTGATTGGCAAAATGCAAAACCGGAGATATTCGCTTTATCAGAGGTCGACGGCTCAAAAACTGTTTACGTCTGGAGCAAGGATGTAGCCGGAAACATCAGTCCCCTCGGCAACTCATCCTCAATTATTTTAGACACTTTAGCCCCTCTTTCTCAAGTTTTGGGGTTAGAAGCTTCTCAATCGTCAGCCAATTTTAACGTGGCCTGGTCGGGCAGCGATGAGTCGGGCATTGCCTATTATGATATTCAATTTAAAGATGGTTTAATCGGTTCTTGGCAGGAGTGGCAAACTGCTACCCAGGAAACAAAGGCGGATTTTAGCGGAACTGACAGCCATACTTATTATTTTAGGTCGCGAGCCGTTGATTTGGCAGACAATATTGAGGCCTGGTCCGAGACAGAGGAAGGGGATACCTTCAGTTATGTCAATTTAAACGGACCGCCTTTGCCGGAAATCATTTCTCCCAACGATGGGGACTCATTCAGTTCAGGAGACGATGTTGATGATGAAGTTGCAGGAGTGCAGATAATCATTAAGGGCACAGCCCGAGCAGGCGATACTATTATTGGGGACAGCCAAGAGACCCTGGTTGACGAAAATAATGAGTGGCAGATTATAGTTACCTTGGAACTCGGTCAAAATATTATTAATATTCGGGCTCAGGAAATTGATGGAGACCAGTCGGGCTTAGTAACACTCACCTTGACTTTGACCGAGCCCATTGAGGAAGCAGGGCCCCAGGAAGAAAAGATTTTTGCTCAAGATTTGCTTATTTCCGAGGTCAGGGCTGCCGGCACGAAAGAATTTGTTGAGCTTTATAATCCTCTTGACCAGGGAATTTCTCTTGATGGCTTTTATTTGAGCTATTTTTCTGCTGACCACGACTGGAATAATCCACATTTAAATAAACAATTTCCAACCACTACAATCCCTTCTCAAGAGTATTATTTAATTAGTTTTGGCGAATATCCGGGCGAACCAGACCCGGATTGGGACCCATATACCAGCCATTTGGCTGATGATGGCTCTATTGGAATTTTTTCCTGCAATCCTAAAAACGCTACCACAACCCAGCAAGCAGAGGATTGTAAAATTGACGCTATTGGTTGGGGCGAAGCTCTCGTTTTCGAAACCCGGGCGGCAACGAGTTCAAGCGATAAAAGTTTGGCGCGGAAATTATCCCCGGATGAGAATGGTTATTTACGATATATAGACACCAATAATAATTATAATGATTTTGAAGAACAGGACCCTACTCCCAAAGAGAGGAATCAATCCCCTTATTCTGATTTAGATAACGATGGGATAATAGACGAATATGACCCTTTTACAGAAATTTCCAGCGATATAATTCTTCCGGCCGGAGAGTATATATTTAAGGATTTGGCCATTCTCCAAGGATTCAATTTATTGGTTGAATCAGATGTTTCTTTGGAGGGATTCAAAGGGGTTAAGATAACAGCGGACAATATTAATATTAACGATAACGCAGGAATTATTGCCGACAACAATGGCTATCCTTCAGACCAAGGGCCCGGAGTAAGTATTACAAGTCAACCCGGCGCAAGTTATGGAGGGTTTGGCGGCAGAAATGAGGGCGACCCCAAATTGTTTATTTATGGCGATTTGGAAAATCCCATTGAGCTTGGCTCTGGGGCATTGGGGAATCCAAAGATACTCGGGCAAAGTCCATATCGGCCGGGCGGAGCCGGCGGCGGGGCGATTATTTTAAATATTCAGGGAGAATTACAAGTTGATGGCGTGATTTCTTCTGATGGCGAAAATGGACTTCCGCATACTACGAGTTATTCTGCGACTGGCGCCGGGAGCGGTGGTTCAATTCATATTACAGTAAATGCTTTATCGGGCGCAGGCATTATTAGGGCAAATGGCGGCGGCTCTTCGTCTGGTTCCGGAGCCGGTGGAGGCGGGAGAATCGCAATCTATTACGATGTGAATAATTTTACCGGAAATATTCAAGCATTCGGCGGAGAGGATGTGAGCAACATCGTTAACGGAGGCCCGGGAACTGTTTTTATAAGCCAAGGAGCAACAGGGAATTTGGTTATTGATAATAATGGGCGCAATGGCGTAACAATTTTAAATAATGATAGTTATATTTTTGGCGATATGGTTGTTAAGGGAGGC
>Ga0265592_1001130_pt1 | contig 12036 bp, 11 predicted proteins | sample saktaG_7_FD_190141 | JGI IMG/M metagenome (GOLD analysis project Ga0265592, IMG submission 190141) | Saline water microbial communities from Sakinaw Lake, British Columbia, Canada - sak_2010_1_5_120m | ecosystem: Environmental > Aquatic > Non-marine Saline and Alkaline > Saline ... | reverse complement strand
GATGTTTTCTTCCCTGCCCTCACACATTCAGATTGTCTGTGCACCCGGGAACCATGATGTTGTCAGGGGGGCTGAGCCTCAGCCGGCAATACCTCGAAAATTTACCAGTTCATTTCCTCCAAACTGTATCTTTGTTGAGAATCCTGCAACAGTAAACCTTCAGGGTGTTCGTATTCTGATGTACCATGGCCGTTCATTTGATGATATGATAGGGCTCATTCCTGGTGCCAGTTATGAACAGGCACATGTTATGATGACTGAAATGCTGAAACGAAGGCATCTTGCTCTCTGTTATGGGAAAAAAACCCCTATAGCAGCAGATAAAATTGACAGAATGGTAATTGACCCAATCCCTGAAGTGCTTCACACCGGGCATGTCCATATTATGGGAATAACCAAATACCGGGGGGTTCTTGGAATAAATGCAGGAACATGGCAGTCACAGACTGCTTTTCAAAAACAGATGAATATTCAACCGACTCCTGCAAAAGCGGTGGTTTTGAATCTACAGACGCTTGAGACCGAAGTAATGGATTTCGAATAAAAATGACCGGCCTTTATTCATAAAACCATTTCCTTGTGCGTATTAAGAGTATCCACTATTTCCGCATATTATGAATACTTTGTGTACTAACGAATACAGGAACACATATGGAGATGATACTGTATCTCGTACCTTTATGTGCCATCATCGCGCTCCTTTTTGCCGGACTTGCTTTATTGAGAGTCCGAAAGGAGGATGCTGGTACAGAGGTAATAAAGAAGCTGACCGCTGCAATCCATGACAGTGCCATGGTGTACCTCAACACCCAGTACAAATATATTGCAGTGTTTGTGGTGATATTGGCTCTCATCCTTACAGTCCTTATCAGCCCACTTACTGCCGGCTGTTTCGTGCTTGGTGCATTCCTCTCTGCAACAGCAGGGTATATCGGAATGTATACAGCAACTTCAGCAAACGGAAGAACAACAACTGCAGCAATCCGTGGAATTGCAGAGGCTTTCAGGGTCTCATTTGCAAGCGGAACCGTGATGGGAATGGCAGTTGTGGGTCTGGGGCTACTCGGTCTTTCCATTGCATTTATTGCAATGAGTGCCATCATGGTCGGCGACTCGATGTATACCATCGTTAATGTTGTTGCCGGATTTAGTCTTGGTGCCAGCTCTATTGCGCTGTTTGCCCGTGTTGGTGGCGGTATCTTTACGAAAGCCGCAGATGTCGGTGCTGACCTTGTCGGTAAGGTTGAAGCAGGCATTCCTGAAGACGATCCACGTAATCCCGCTGTTATCGCTGATAACGTCGGAGATAATGTCGGAGATATTGCCGGAATGGGTGCTGACCTGTATGAATCCTATGTTGGATCCATCATCTCAACAATGCTTCTCGGTGCAGCAGCATTGCTTGCCCTGAGTAAAGGAAGTGATATCTCACTAATCCTTGGAACCGGAGCAGTAGATCTCGTTTCCAGCATTCCTGATCAGATGAACCTGGTTATATTACCTATGTTCATTTCAGCAATTGGGATAATCTGCGCCATAATCGGGACATTCTTTGTCAGGACCAGTAAGACCGAGAGTAGTGCTATTCACCTGGCCTTTAATCTGGGGCTTATTGTGGCACTCGTTCTTGCCATTATCGCAACATATCTGCTTGCAACAACCTTCCTTGGTCCATACGGGACCGGTGTCTTTATCGCCTGTATCGGTGGCCTTATTGGTGGATTCCTTATCGGACAGGTAACTGAGTACTATACCTCGTATGAGAAAAAACCAACACTGACCATTGCCAAATCCTGTGAGACCGGAGCAGCGACTAACATCATCACCGGATTCTCCAAAGGAATGGAGTCGACACTCTGGCCTACTCTCATTATTAGTGCGGTTATTTATCTCGCATATACCTTTGCCGGGCTGTACGGTATTGCCATTGCCGCGGTAGGTATGCTCTCAACCCTTGGTATCTCCCTTGCTGTCGATGCATATGGACCAGTTGCAGACAATGCAGGTGGTATCGCAGAGATGAGTCATCAGGACGAATCTGTCAGAAAGATAACCGATACCCTTGATGCTGTCGGAAACACAACTGCAGCAATTGGAAAAGGATTTGCTATTGGGTCCGCAGCACTTACCGCTCTTGCCCTCTTTGCTGCATATGGTATTGCAGTTGATCTTGAGGCAATTGATGTGATGCAACCACCAGTCTTTATCGGTCTTTTAATAGGTGCGATGCTACCATTCCTCTTCTCATCACTGACTATGATGGCAGTAGGACGTGCTGCCTACCAGATTGTTATAGAGGTTCGTCGTCAGTTTAAAGAGATTCCAGGACTGATGGAGGGGACTGGAGAAGCAGATTACACCCGTTGTATTGCTATATCTACCTCATCTGCCCTCAGAGAGATGATCCTTCCCGGTGTCATCGCCATTGCAGCGCCAATCATTATTGGTCTGGTCCTTGGAAAAGATGCACTCGGCGGTCTGTTAGTCGGATCTATCGGCTCAGGATTCATGCTTGCCATTACCATGGCAAATGCAGGTGGTGCCTGGGACAATGCAAAGAAGTACATTGAACAGGGATTCCTTGGCGGAAAGGGATCTGATGCACACAAAGCCGGAGTTACCGGGGACACTGTCGGAGATCCGTTCAAAGACACCTCAGGCCCTGCATTAAACATCCTGCTTAAGCTGATGTCTATTGTAGCTGTTGTCTTTGCTCCCCTCTTCCTGTTATAACCCTTTTTTTTTAATTCACACAATGTCTGCACTGAACCGGCAACCAGATATTACTATTCTCTATAGGTATACCGGTACAAGAGAAATTACGTGGTGTGAATAATCCTTTAAAACGGGGCTGGTTTTAGTAGGTATATAACCGATTTCACTATCTATGGCAAATTCTTTTGTACATTAAGCTGATAGTGAATAATTTAATTGATCTAAAAAGGAAGGTAATGAACCGGTATGTTACTGGTCAGCCATAATGACCGAACCACTGACAGATATTTTTGGCGCACTATAAAGAGGTTTTTCTGTTGTAAGAGGCAGGATGATGTGTACTGGTGAAAAACTTATCCACTTGTTATTCGATTTTTTTGTCTCTTTCATTTTCTCATCCGGATCTATAACCATCTCAACATAATAGTATCCAGGCAGAACCGTATCCGGTACAGGTTCATATGAGGAGGATGAACCGGTACCATGGGCTGGCATCGTCTCAATCTCCCAGATACTGATATTTGTTACAGAATTTGGTACTGTTTCATTCACGAGTCTGACATGTACCATAACAGGTTCATTGGTGGCAGTATCACCCGTATTCATCACAGTCCCTGATAACTGAACAAAATCTCCGGCTGTCACTTCATCAGGGAATAGGATGCCTCCTGCAACCAGATCAACTCCTTCATCAGGTGATACTTCCGGGATAACCTGAACAGTTCCAACTGCACGCACTTCATTTTGTATTTTTTGTCTGCCAGTCAATGCAGATGATTCAGTCCAGAGGGTATATTCACCTGTTGTTAAAGAAGAAGGCAATGATATGGTTCTTGTAGAAGTCAGTACAGAATAAGCAGCTACTTTTTCATATTGGAGCATATCTATTGTCTGGTTCTGTATACTGGAATTATCATCTCCTGTCAGGTAAAATCTGATAGTGAGTGTATCAAGAGGTGTACCTGCATTATTCTCCACCATGCTGGTGATTAGACAGGTTCTATTTATCGGGATCTCAACTGGAAACGCTGTCTTTACCGGAAATATATCTGCAACCCCGATGGCACTGACCATAAAGAAGATGAGAATAAAACACAGATATTGTGCATAATTCATTGTGAGATATCTCTGAGCATACTTGATCATATCCCTTCTGGTACCTTCCACCATCATAGCAGTATCTTTTTACCCTGTGAACCCGTCAGAAAAATCCTATGAAACAGTCAAATTACACAACCTTATTCACATTGCATGCAGATTCTGAAGTAATCTTCTTGCCATTTCTTTTCGTTCTGCATGTTCCTGCAGGCATAATACCATGATTGGTGTATCAGTATCATCTGAAGCTGTAATACAGAGACTATCTCCCCTGCCAATTCCACACCCTTATTCCTGCCTGATAACAACAGTACTACTAGTATGCATACACTTGTCCTTGTACGGCATGGAGAAAGCCTCTGGAATAAAGAAAACCGGTTCACCGGATGGAAAGACATTGATCTCTCAGAAAAAGGACAACAGGAAGCTCATGACGCTGGAATACTCCTGAGAGAAGAAGGATATATCTTTGATATCGCTTTTACTTCAGTTCTGAAGCGGGCAATCAGAACACTCTGGTGTATCCTTGACGAGATGGATCTTATGTGGATCCCGGTGAACCGGTCATGGCGATTAAATGAACGACATTACGGAGCATTAACAGGACTGAACAAAGCTGAGACCGCAGCGAAATATGGAGATGAGCAGGTTCATATATGGCGACGAAGTTACAGCATCAGACCACCAGCATTTGAAGCAGAGGACCTGGAAAATCCTGCTTATGACCCCAGGTACCATAGTCTTACAAAAAAAGAAATCCCCCTTGCAGAATGTTTACATGATAATGTTAATCGTTCTCTTCCCTACTGGCAGGATGTGATTGCACCGGATATTTTAGAAGGAAAAAAGGTTCTTATCGTCGCGCATGGCAACAGTATCAGGGCACTTGTTAAACACCTGGATGCCATCTCTGATGATGATATCACCGGAATCAATATTCCAACCGGGATACCTCTTGTCTATCATCTGGATACTCATTTACGTCCAATACAAAAACAGTATTTAGGAGATCCTGATGCAGTTGCAGCTGCTATTAACGGAGTGAAAAATCAGGGCAGAAAGCAGTGATTACCTGAAATTCAGGTTCAGGAGAGAATAGAAGTAAGAAATAGCGTATGGAGGCGGATATCGCCTGACATTTCCGGATGAAATGAGAATGCCATGTGTCTGCCTGCCTGCAACGCGACTACTCCCTGTTCCATTGTGGCAAGTGGTATGACATCAGGTCCTGTTCGTACCACTGCCGGTGCTCTGATAAAGACCGCATGAAACGGTGTTTCTAATCCCTGTATCATGATATCGGTCTCAAATGATTCTTTTTGTCTGCCAAATGCATTTCGGTTTACCGAGATATCTATTATTCCAAGTGGTTTATACCGATCTTCACCGATAACCTCAGTCGAGATGAGAACCATTCCGGCACAGGTTACAAAATAGGAACCAGAAAACCTGACCATTGCCTCTCTCATCCCGTTTTTATCGACAAGCCGTGCTATTGTTGTCGACTCTCCGCCTGGAATTGCTATAACTGACAGACCTTGTATCTCATCTGCAGTTCTGAGAGGAAGTACCTCATAGGGAATAGGGAGTGATGCACATGCCTGCTTAAATGCAGTTATATGTTCACTAACATTACCCTGAAGTGCAAGTACACCTATTCGTATTCGAACTGACTGCTTACCGGCCACGTGTCTGGAGTACCTCTTCTGGGGAGAGCAGATGGATATCAAGACCACGCATTGCCTCACCCAGTCCTTTGGAGACCTCTGCTATCACCGCAGGTTCATTATAATGGTTGACGGCCTCAACAATAGCCCGTGCCATTATCTGAGGGGATTCTGATTTGAAGATTCCTGACCCGACAAAAACACCGTCACATCCCATTTGCATCATCATCGCTGCATCAGAGGGTGTTGCAATCCCGCCAGCTGAGAAATTTACAACCGGGAGACGACCAAGCCGGGCTGTCTCTATTAAAAGAGGCGCTGGTGCTTCTAACTCACGGGCCCGCTGAATTATCTCTGTCTCATCCATTCCTGAAAGGCGTCGTATTTCGCCCATGATTGCCCTCATGTGTCTTACGGCTTCAACCACATTTCCGGTCCCAGCTTCACCCTTTGTTCGTATCATGGCAGCTCCCTCATTTATCCGGCGTAGCGCTTCACCAAGATCGCGTGCCCCGCATACAAAAGGAACGGTAAACATCTTCTTATCGATGTGATATTCCTCATCTGCAGGGGTTAACACCTCACTCTCATCTATCATATCAACACCAAGTACTTCAAGCACCTGTGCCTCGACAAAATGACCTATCCGTGTCTTGGCCATAACCGGGATTGAGACAGTCTCCATGATCTCAATCACTTTAACCGGGTCAGCCATCCGTGCAACGCCACCTGCTTTTCTAATATCTGCCGGAACCCGTTCAAGTGCCATCACTGCAACAGCTCCTGCTTCCTCGGCAATGACTGCCTGTTCAGCGTTGACAACGTCCATCACGACACCCCCTTTCTGCATGGATGCAAAACCACGTTTCAGAAGTTCAGTACCGCATCTGAGATCTTCCAGTTTCATGTAATCCTACATATTAGAGAACTGGTTCAATAAAAGTAGTACAAAGACGGTAAAAAAAGTGAAAAGGAGAGTAGTAATCCTGACTGTATTGATTATGTCACTTCCTGCTTCAGTAAGAGAGCGTTCTTTCACACCTATCTGGTACACTCCCTGCTTCTCAAACATCACCCCGACACCACCTGCAATAAGCGCCATTGGAATACCTCCATTATAACCGGATCGTCTCTTCCTATGCTGTGAATAGATAGTATATGCCTCATGATACCGTCCCTTAATGGTAAAGAGTACAAGCAGCAGCAACCCGGTTACCCGTGCTGGTATATACGACAAAACATCATCAGCCCGTGCTGCAAACCAGCCAATCAGAATACGTTCATCACGGTACCCAAGCATGGCGTCCATGGTATTTGCTGCCCGGTATAATGCTGATCCCGGGAGGCCAAATATGACAAAATAAAAGAGAGGGGCGATAATACTGTCGTTTAAGTTCTCTGCTACCGATTCATATGCTGCTGAAAGAACTTCTTCGTGTGAAAGGCCACTCGTGTCACGTGAGACAAGTAATGCTGCCTGCTGCTGACCTTTTGCAAGACTGACTGCATCATGTACTGACTGCGCATGTTCCTCAAGCGAACGCACTGCAAAACATGAATTTAAGAAGAAGGGTGCTGCAATGAGATACAACCATACCGGTGAAAAGAGCTGGAAAACAAAAAAGGGAGCAGTAAAAACAGAGATAGTGATAACCCACATGACAATACCGATAGTACGCTGATATCGTCTCTGATAGCGTTTTGGTTTTCCCCACCAGCCAATGAACATCCCTATCATTGCAACAGGATGAAACCGTGACTGTGGATCACCAATAACCCTGTCAACAATGAGTCCACAGACCAGTACAATACCAGGTATGAGATATTCTATCATGGATTATGTGATAAAGGCATACTGGTCTTTGTAGTATCATACAAAAGCAATTGGTATGATGATATAAAAAAAAGAAAAGGTCTGTGGACTCTGATGAACAGATCAGATATCATCCACAGTATCTTATTCATCTCTATTCTGTGGGAGCAGATTGGGGATTCCTTCCTCTATGGGGTAGACAACATTACAAACTGCACAGGACAGTGAACCAGTAAGTATCTCATGTTCGTCTTCTTCCTGTACTGATAGGGTAAGATCACCTTTACAGACCGGGCAGCAGAGGATATCATGTAGTTCTCGTTTCATAGTTCATCACGTATATCTATAATCTGTGACATTTCGGGTCCTGTTGATATAAGGGTAACCCTGGCTCCGATATCTTTCTCAGCAGTCTCAATAAATGCCAATGCTTCCTGTGAGAGTTTGTCATACGAGGTGAGACCAAAACAGGAGGGATCAACATGATCAATGCCGGTTATTGCTGCCTGTGTACATCCATTCACCATTGCTGCATACCGGGCCATTTTTCCATCCCATTTTCCAATCCTTCTTTCACGCCCGGTAACCGTGCCAAACTCATGGATACCCTTCTCATCTGCTTCTTTCTGGAGCATCTCAGTTGCAAAGGGACCTTCTCCAACCCTTGTTGGATATGCCTTAAAGACGACGATAACATCATCAATTCGTGTGGGTCCAATACCGTTATCAGCTGCCATCTGAGAAGCACAGGTGTCCTTGCTCGTGACAAAGGGATAATGTCCATAGTAAAGGGAGATTCCAAAACCCTGGGTACCTTCAATGAGTACAGTCTCCTCTCTGTCAAGAGCTGTATTTAATTCGTACGGGACATCGATGAGATATGGGGCAAGTTCAGGTATCTGCTGTGCCTGACGAGCTGTGCGCATCACACGATCTCTGTTTGCAGGGCCACAACCAGTCCCGGTTGAACCTACTGTCTTTGCAAGATGGGAATTACTTTTATCTTCTTCTATATGAGAGGCCTCAATAATGCTGCATCGTTTATCAATGAATATCCGGCCCTCTACATCCAAAAATTTTACTTCTTTAGCAAAAACCTGTGGATCTACGAGAACACCGGTTCCTATCATAAGGCGGGCATCAGGATATACAAATCCTGATGGACACATCCTTACGCCAAACTTTTTTTCGCCGACTATAACGGTATGGCCGGCATTTGGACCTACCCCACCACGTGAGATAATTGTAGGTCTGTCTTTGTGAGCAACATGTGAAACAATCTTACCTTTGCCTTCATCTCCAAAATTGCCGCCCACGATGATGGTACATGTCATCCTAACCTAATTAGGTGTGACGGGAAAAAAGATAAAGATATATCAGTAGGAATTAACAGGACATGGTCATGAAAAAACTTATTTCCATTGTATATCAGAGTTCTTTTATGAATTCACCCATACGATCTATTGCAACAGAGAGATCTGCCCGTGAGACTGCATATGCACATCTGACATGGTTCTTTCCCCCTTGTCCAAATACACTGCCAGGGACAACTGCTACCTGATACTCAGTGATAAGGCGCTCGGCAAATTCAACATCTGATAGCCCGGTTTGTTCAATGCAAGGAAATGCATAAAAAGCTCCTTCAGGCAGATGACAGGTAAGACCTATCCGGTTTAACCCATCGACAAACAGGTTTCTTCTGATATAGTATTCACTAATCATCTCCCGCATTGCTTCATTGCCATGACGAAGCGCTTCAAGAGCTGCATGTTGCCCCATGGTTGGAGAAGATAACGCAACGTACTGGTGAATTTTTAATGCAGCTTCAGAGATTTCCTTTGGTGCGCAAAGATATCCAATTCGCCATCCTGTCATTGCAAAAGCTTTTGAAAATCCTGACAGAGTGATTGTCCGTTCATAGAGATCGTCTACTGCTCCTGTTGCCACATGTTTTCCATTATAGGTCAGTTCTGCATAGACCTCATCTGAAAGTATTATCAAATCATGGTCAACAACAATATCAGCTATTTCCTTGATATGCTCTCTGCGCATGACCGCTCCTGTCGGGTTATTAGGGAAATTCATCACAAGAGCTTTTGTTTTTTGAGTTACTTTCTCCATGAGCTGATCAGGAGTCAGACGAAACTGATCTTTTTCCAGGCAGGGAACCGGAACTGGTACACCTCCGGTGAGGGTAACACAGGGAGCATATGAGACATAAATGGGATCAACAATAAGGACTTCATCACCAGGATCTACGATACTTCTGATGGCAATGTCAAGAGCCTCTGAAACGCCTGTTGTGATGATTATCTCAGATGCAGGATCATATTCCAGTTGATACTTGTTAAATAAAAACCGTGCCAGTTCCAGGCGAAGGGATTCCATTCCCCGATTAGATGTGTATGATGTGTATCCCTGTTCAATTGAACTGATTGCTGCATCGCAAATGTGCCAGGGAGTCACGTAATCAGGTTCACCAACACCAAGTGAGATGACATCCTCCATCTGTTCTGCCAGATCAAAAAACCGTCTTATACCTGAAGGAGGAATAGCCTGTGCCTGTTTTGAAATATAATTCCGCATGATACCACTTTAGAATGAGAAGGGGAGACGTTTTCCATCTTCCCGCTCATGATATAGGATTCCATTTTGTTTGTATGTCTTCATGATGATATGAGTATCTGTTTCATGAACCTGATCCATTGCTGCAATGTGTTCTGATACAAATGCTGCAATTTCATGCATACTAAAGCCTCTGACAACTAACTGCAGGTCATGAGTTCCGGTCTTGAGGAACAGACTTTGAACCTGGGAAAACCATGAGATCTTCTCAGCTATCCTGTCATATCCATACTCACGTTCTGGTGTTACTTTGAGATCTACGATGGCATATACAATATCTTTATCAGCTTCTTCCCAGTTGATAACTGCTCCATATCGCCTGATAATTCTTTTTTCTTCTAACCAGCGTTTTTTATCACGTACTTCTGCTTCAGAGAGTTCAAGCATTACTGAAAGTTCCCGAAGTGGCGTTGTACAATCTTCTTCCAGAAGTCGGAGTAGCATTCGATCTTTATCATCCATGAGTGTTCACCTCAGTTTATCAATAATTTCTTCTTCTTTGATGAGAGAGAGACGTCCATCAGTTGCTTCCATAATTACTTCCCAAATTCGGGGAGTGTTTGTATCAAACCACATCTCTTTGGTTCTTCCATAACGACCCCGGTTTACCAGGCGCGTATTGATAACTCCAAGCATATTGAGCTCTGATACCAGATCGGTAATACGCCGGTGAGTAAGAACATCAATCTCAAGTAATGGAGCAACTTCCTTATAAATGCGTGATATTTCTCCGCTGATAAAGATATTGTGCCCACTTCTGTCAAGCAGGAGCATACAATACAGAACAACTTTACTCTGGGTTGGGAGTGTTCTGATACATTCTGCCATACTATCTGTTTCAATCTTTGCCTGAGCCTTTTTTACATGCTCTTCAGTAACATGAGAAGCCCGTTCCCGATCTGCCAGTTCTCCTGATACTCGTAATAAATCAAGAGCACGACGAGCATCTCCATGTTCCTGAGCTGCGAGTGCTGCACAGAGAGGAATAACACCTTCATCAAGAGCCTCATCAACAAATCCTATTTCTGCCCGTTGACGAAGAATGTCACGAAGTTGAAGTGCATCATAAGGAGGAAAGACTAATTCTTCTTCAGATAATGAAGAAAGAACACGCGGATCAAGAAAATTTTTGAATCCTAAATCATTTGAGATACCAATAATCGATATCTTTGAAAAAGAGAGATCTGTATTAATACGTGTTAAATTATATAAAGTATCATCTCCACTTTTCTTAACCAATTTATCAATTTCATCAAGAATGATGATAAATACTCCTCCATATCCTTCCAGCTGATTTTTAAGTTCATGATATACCTGGTCTGTTGGCCACCCGGTCATGGGAATGTGTGTTCGTGTTTTGTCACTGGAAAAAGTATCTTCTCCTATAAGGAGTTTGGATATCTGAGCCAGTACACGATATTGTGTATCAATTAATTCACAATTAAGATGAACTGTCTGGCATATGGTTCCCATGTTTGCACTGGTCTGTTCAAGTTCAGAACCAATATATCTTACAGAAGCTGTCTTACCGGTTCCTGTTTTTCCATAAATGAGTATATTTGAAGGAGTTTGAAACTGGAGTGCCGGAGCTAGGATGGAAGCTATTTGATTAATTTGAGGTTTTCTGTGAGGAAGAATCTGAGGACGGTATGAATGCCGTAAAACTTCACGATTTTTGAATATTTTACTAGTAGAAAGAAATTTCTCAAAAAGACCTTCAGAAGGATTTTGTTCATCTGACATAGATGTACCAGATCTTTACTGTTAGATTCCGCAGGCGATAAGCCTATGGATCCAGTGGACAAATATACATTTAAAAAGGATTAATTGTAAGATTAAACTTTTATATAAGATATTTTAAGGACCCCCCACCCCTTCATTTCCATTGGAAATTATAAAAGAATCCTAAAGCATGTAATAATTAAAAAAAAAGAATAATCCTAGTGTACAATTTGCATTTTTAGTATTTATAAGTTTTCTTATTATAACTATTTTTGTTAAAACTTTTTTAATTAAGTACAAATTTTTTGTTTTGGTTATTTATGAGAGAGGTTATAGTTAATTGTAAAACTTTCTAAAAAATTTGCTTTAATTTATGTGGTGTGATTAGTACGCACA
>Ga0265592_1001126_pt1 | contig 12051 bp, 10 predicted proteins | sample saktaG_7_FD_190141 | JGI IMG/M metagenome (GOLD analysis project Ga0265592, IMG submission 190141) | Saline water microbial communities from Sakinaw Lake, British Columbia, Canada - sak_2010_1_5_120m | ecosystem: Environmental > Aquatic > Non-marine Saline and Alkaline > Saline ... | reverse complement strand
AGCCGGTTTGTCTTTTTTGGGATGAGGCGAAACAAGCTTGCCAACAAGGTAGAGAAGAATATTTTGTTGCCGGTGAAGAAAAAACTAGCGGTTTTGGCCAAATTATGGAAGCTGACACTAGAGAAAAGCTTCTTCCTGCTCGACAAGACTCGAGGTGATGAGAGTGGATAGCGTATAGAGAAAAGCTCAAAGCGCAAAGCTCAAATGTCAAAGCCTTAGTTTAAAGGCTTTTAGTTTTAGTTTTGAACTTTAAACTTTGAGTTTTGAATTTATTTTGTTGCTTGTTATCAAATGTTTCCCCTTAGTGGATAATGGATTAAATCAGGTTGACTTGAGTTGGGACAATCAAGGCAAAAAATTGCCCCCAAGGGGTCACGAAGAATGGTTTTTTCTTGATGCTCAACGTTTTCAGCTTCTTCGCCAGGCTTGACTAGGGCCCCAGTATCTTTATTAACCAGAACTGTTTCTCGTCTGTTTTCTTCAACGGATGGTAAATGACCCTTGATAAAATATTCGAATCTGGTCTCGCAGCCGGATTCTCCTGGTAAGTTGCCAGACAGAGAGCAAACTGAAGCGCCAATAACATTTTCTGGCTTGGAAGGCCATTCCTCGGACAGTTCGTCTTTTTCAAAGACAAAGGCGATAATTTTATTCCAAATAGAGGAAGCACCAATTGCTCCTGAGGAGACGCTTCTCATGGGAGTATTGTCGTTGTTGCCAATCCAGACGGCTACTAGTCGAGAAGGGTTATAACCAATGGTCCAATTATCTCGAAGATTATTGGTGGTACCGGTTTTAACCGCCACCTCGGGGTGGCCTTTGACAACTAAATAGGAATAGGGACCAAAGACTGCGCTTCGGGCGCCATTGTCAAGTAGAATATGAGAAGTAATGTAGGCGGCTTCTTTGCTAATAACCCGTTGGCTAACCTGACCAAGGGTTTTTTGATTATCGAGTAAGATTTGTCCATTCTTGTCGGCCACCTTTAGAATGGTTACCAGATCTTTTTTGACACCTAAATTAGCCAAAACACCAAAGGCGGTAGCCATGTCGGTCATTTTTACTTCACCACCCCCTAGAGTTAGCGATAAGCCGTAATCTTCGGGGTTGGTAAAAGTAGTAATGCCGAATTTCCTCGCCTCAGCAATAAAAGCATCAAGGCCATTAAGAGTTAAAACTTTAACGGCGGGAATATTGTAAGAGTTGCCCAGGGCAAAACGAACCTGGACAATGCCATTAAAGCTGTTGTTATAGTTACTGGGACAATAAGATTTAAGGCCAGTTTGAGTAAAACAGGTGGGAGCATCGATTAAGGGAGTGGCGGCGGTAACTTTTCCCTGATCAAGGGCAATAGCGTAATTAATCGGTTTAATTGAAGAGCCGGGTTGTCTTAAAGCATTGGTGGTGACATTAAAATTACCGCTAAATTCATGATCAAAATAATCTCGAGAACCAACCATGGCCAAAACCTCTCCGGTTTTGGGGTTGGTAACGAGGGCGGCACCATTAGTAACATTGTATTGAAGGCTTTTATCGATTTCTTCTTTAACGATTTTCTGAGCCTCTTCTTGAATTTCCCAATCAAGAGTAGTAGTTACTTTCAGCCCGCCTTGTTCAACTTTTTTTTGGCTAAACATATCAACCAGTTGTTCTTTGACATACATAACAAAGTGGGGGGCCAGAATAGACTCTTTAATGGTGGTGTATTCTAATTCTTCTTGTTTGGCCTGATCAGCCTCTTCTTGAGAAATAAAACCGACCTCGACCATTCTGCTAAGGACTAGCTTCTGGCGGTCTTTAGCCAACTGCGGCCAAGCGCCAAAAGGAGAATAGGTGGTGGGAGAGGCGGGCAGCCCAGCTAAAAGTGCCGCCTCGGCCAAGCTAAGTGTAGAGGCGGGTTTGTCAAAATACCGACGGGTTGCGGCTTCTATGCCCCAGGCGGTGCCGCCATATGGGGTTTGGTTAAAATACATTTCTAAGATCTCATCTTTGGTGTAGATAATTTCGGTAGCTACCGTTAGCAGGGCTTCTTTTACTTTTCTGGTTAAGGTTCTTTCGGGGGTTAAAAGAGCGTTTTTAACTAATTGCTGAGTAATAGTTGAGCCGCCCTGCAAGGTTTGACCAAACACAGTTTTATAAAAAGCCCTGGCAATACCCCGGATAGAGAAGCCATAGTGGTGGTAGAAATCTTGGTCTTCAATTGCCAAGGTGGCCTCTTTAATATGATCCGGCAGTTGATCGAGCTTAATAGGCAGACGGTTTTTATCAACATAAATTTCATAAAGCAGATTGCCATTACGATCATAAATAGAAGTGGAAAATGAAGTTTCCTGGGAGAGCTTTTTGGGAGAAGGGAGGTCTTTTAGGATGATCAGATAAAAGATAATTCCTAAGATAATTGTTAAAAAAACGACGGCAAAAAGAAAGTTTTTTTTAACCAGAACCCCCTTTGGCCTATTTCCTTTTGACTGATTTTTTTTAGCCCTTTTTCTTTTGGAAAATTGGAAAGGAAATATCTTTTTGACAATTGAAGATTTTTTTTTAACCATGGTGTTTTGTCAAGAAAGAAAAAAAAGAAGCAGGCTATTTGGTTTGTCCATTTTTACCAAATAGTCTTTTTTTTAGCTTAGTAATTCGCCAGGTAACGATTACAGCCAAAAAAGTAATAATTAAAGCAAAAATGAGCTCAGATAGTAGTCCGGACATTTCTCCCAACAGTCTTTTAACATAGACTTGGACGAATTCTTGAATAACTCCCCGCCAAGCCAGAGCGGCTAATAAGCCCAAAGCAGAGGTAATAAGAGTTGTCAGCTCATCAACAAAGGTTTTTTGGAATTCATCAAGCTCTTCTTGAAGCTTGTCTTTAATTTCATGGGGCTCGTTGAGGTGTTTAGGTAAAAAGGGGATTTCGAAAGAGTTTTTTTTGATCGGACTAGTTTTTCTAGTTTCGTTCACTTTTTCCTTGGTCATGACGGTTATTATTATACTATAATTAAATACAGTTGAAAGTTAAAAATCAAAGATCAGTTAACAGTTCAAAATTAAAAGTTAAAAGTCCAACATTGGTCCTATAAGACCTATCGAGCCGATATTGTCTTTAACTTTTGACTTTGGATTGTCAATTTTGAATTGTTATATGTTTTATCCTAAATTTACTATTTCACCAAAGATCTTGGTTAATATTGGCCATTCTGAGGCGGCCCGAGCGATAATTGATCGGGCTCCCTTAATCCCTTCTTTTGAAAAAAGCTTTCAGGAAGACGCTGTTTTGAGAACGGTTCATTTTGGGACGCGAATTGAGGGCAATGAACTGTCTCTGTCTCAGGCGGCTCAAGTTATGGCCGGTCAAGATGTTTTAGCGGGTAGGCGTGACGTTCAGGAGGTAATTAACTACCGCAGCGTGGTTGGTTTTATTGAGAAACTAATTGATGAGAAAAAACTCAGGAAAAACAAGGAGATTTTCTATCAAGAAGAAGACTTAAAGAAGATTCATCGGCTGGTAACCAAAAGAATTTTAGAACCGGAAAAGTCGGGCCAGTACCGGCAAACTCAGGTAGTGGTTCGATCTCTTTCGGGAGCGGTAGTTTTTCGGGCCCCGCCGGCAGTGGAGGTGCCTTATTTGGTCGGTTCCTTTTTTAAATTTTTAAACTCTAAGGAGGGTCGAGAGCTACATCCCGTTTTACGGGCCGGGATTGCTCATTATATTTTGGTGGCGATTCACCCCTTTGTTGAGGGTAATGGGCGCAGTTCTCGGGCATTTGCCAACTTCATTTTATTTGCCGAGGGATATGATATTAGGCGCCTGTTTTCTCTGGAGGAATTTTTTGATAAAAACTTAGGTGATTATTATGGTTTCTTAAAAAGAACCTCAGACCAGTCTCGTGATTTGGAGAAAAGAGATTTAACCGAATGGTTGGAATTTTTCTCTCGGGCTCTGGCAGTTGAGTTGGGACGAATAAAAGAAGAGATTGAACGTTTGTCAGTTGATGGTCGTCTAAGGAAGCGATTGGGAGGCAAGCAAATCGCCCTGTCAAACCGTCAGGTTAAACTAATGGAATACATCAACGCTCACGGTGGCGTTGATATGGCGGCGGCGCGATCGATTTTATCGATGGTTTCTGAAGATACGATTTTAAGAGAACTCCAAGACTTACGAGATAAAAAGGTGATTAGAAAAGTGGGCAAAACTAAAGGGGCGAAGTATATCTTAAGATAACTCAAAACTCAAATGTCAAAGCTCAAAGCGAAAACTTGAAGCCAAAAACTTTTTATTTCAAGATAGGTGAAAACCACGGCTGTAAGCCTGTGGATGAAACCGATACTAATAGCTTAACCCGCCTGTGGCGGGTGAACAGGGCGAAACGCGATAACCACAGGCTTTGCCTGTGGGAATCTATATTTAGTTTTTAGTTTTAAGTTATAGTTTTGAATTTTGAGTTTTAAATTTTGCGTTTTTAACTATGTTTTTTAAAGATTTAGCTGTTTATTTAGAAAAATTAGAAAAGACTGATTCTCGTTTAGAGATTACTCAAACTTTGGCCGACCTTTTTCGGGAGGTATCTTGGGAGGAGATTGATAAGCTTTGTTATTTAATTTTGGGCTATTTGGCCCCACCCTATAAAGGCATAGAGTTTTTCTTGGCTGATAAAATGATGCTTAGGGTATTGTCTGCCTCCTTTGATTTTTCAGTTAAAGAGGTTAGGCAAAAATATAAAACTGTTGGCGACTTAGGGACCGTCGCTCAAGATTTAAAAAAGGCTAGTTTAAAACAGGTTAATAATCAGCTTTTTCCCGATCTTGATAGAGAAATAATCAACCCTGATGTTAATAAGATTTTGGCCCAGAACAGCCTTTTGACAATTAGCGATGTCTACGGCTATTTAATGATAGTTGCTCAAGCAGGGGGGGAGGGCAGTCAAGAGGGAAAAATCACTCTAATGTCATCTTTATTGGGGGTGGTTGATCCTTTGTCGGTTCGTTATTTAGTCCGGATTCCTTTAGGAAGATTGCGCTTGGGGTTTTCTGAGTTAACCATTCTGGATGCCTTATCCTGGCTAATATCAAGCGATAAGAAATATCGAGATAAAATTGAGTCGGCTTATAATGTTCATGCCGATATCGGTTATATTGCCAAAGTGATTAAGAAGCATGGTCTTTCGGGGTTGAAAAAAGTTTCTATTTGCCTGGGGGTACCAATTAATTTGGCTCTTTGTCAGCGTCTTTCTGGGGCGGAAGAAATGGTTGAAAAAATGGTTGCCAAGGATGAGGCTAATGATCTGGTAGCAGTAGAGCCTAAGTTTGATGGTACCAGGCTTCAGGTTCATTTTTGTCGTTATCAGGGGAAAACCAAAACCTGGTTGTTTACTAGGAGCCTGGAAAATATCGCCGAAATGTTTCCCGATATAACTGGGGGAATAGAAAAAGAGATTAGCGCCCAGAGTGTTATTTTAGATGGGGAGGTTATTGGTTATGATGCCAAGACCGGTCAGTTACTGCCATTCCAGAAAACAATCCAAAGAAAAAGAAAACACCAAATCGAAGAAGCCATTGCCCAAACTCCACTTCGCTATTATTGCTTTGATATTTTATATCTTGATGGCAAAAGCTTACTTAGTGCACCTTTTAATAAAAGACGAAAAGTTCTTGAAGGGTTAATTGCTAATAAAAACGAAAAGAAAAAGATTTTTTTATCACCCCAAATTTTAACCGATAGCCCAAAAGAATTAAAAAAATATCATCAAGAACAAATTAGTAAAGGCTTAGAGGGGGTAGTGGTTAAAAAATGGCGCAGCCCCTATGATGTTGGCAAAAGGGGTTTCACTTGGGTAAAGTTCAAACAGGAAAAAGGCAAGACTGGTGGTGGCCTCTCGGATACTATTGACGGGGTGGTTATGGGTTATTATCGAGGCCGTGGTCGACGAGCTAAATTTGGTATTGGCGCTTTTCTTCTAGGAGTTAAGAAAACCTGGGATGGTGAGTTGTTTTTGACAGTTTCTAAGGTTGGTACTGGTCTAACTGATGATCAATGGCGAAAAATGCGGAGTCTTTGTGACCAGGTGGCAACAACTTCTAAGCCGAAGAACTATGTTGCCGATAAAAATCTTTTTCCTGATGTTTGGTGTCGTCCGAAAATTGTGGTCGAAATCGAGGCGGACAATGTCACGATTTCTCCCCTACATAGCGCCGGTTTGGCCTTGCGATTTCCTCGTTTAGTCCGTTTTCGATCTGATCGCCTACCGGAACAGGCAACAACCAAAAAAGAACTTGAAGAATTAAAGGAAATACAGGAGAATAATAAGTGAAGCTCAAAGCGCAAAAGTCAAAACGCAAAACTATAACTTAAAACTAAAAACTTTTTTACATTTAGTTTTGACATTTAAACCAAAACTTTTAATTTTGAATTTTGAACTTTAAATTTTAACTGTGTTTTTTAATCAATTCGTCGTTTTATTTTTGCTAGTCTTATTTTTTTCTTGGTCGCTTTTCTTACTGGTTTCGACTAAAAAGAAAAAAGGGGTTAGTTTAGAATCAGGGCTTTTTTTGTTGATGGTGGCTCCAGAGGCCTTTTTGGTTTTACTGTTGGTTCTAGCTTCTTTGGGGGAAACCGTTTTAGGTTTAGTGATGGGGGTCAATTTAATTAGTTTTTTGCTTATCCCCGGGTTGGTGGCTCTTTTCCGGGGCCAAACAAAAATAAAGGTTAAAAATCTGCGTTTAGATTTTTTATCGGTCTTTTTAATTACCGCCTTGCCGTTGATTTTTTTGAAAGATTTTCAGCTTTCTAGAAACGAGGGATTAGTTTTGTTAATGATCGGGGCGATGTTATTTGGTTGGCGCTGGCGTTTGCCAGTTTTGGTCTATAGAATTTTAACTAAAAAAAGATTAAGGGTCGATCGGCGGATGGTTTTGGGACTCTTATTGGCGATTATTTTTTTCTTATTATCTTTGCTAGTCGTTTTTTCTTTGCAGATAAGCCTACCCTTGTTTGTTTTGGGGTTACTGCCCCTAGCGCTGATAGTCAGTCTGCCGGAAATACTGATTAACCTAGAGTTGACAGAAAATAAGCCCTTGGTTTTCCTTGATGGATTATTAATTCCTTTGGTCTTTAACACGACCATTATCTTGGGATTGGCGGCGTTCTTATCGCCATTTAAGGTTGGTGGTCTGTCGGCCTACCTTCGTTCAGTACTATTGTTTTTGGTTGGCTTTGCTATTTTTTATTTTTTTTCTTGGTCTAAGAAAAAAATTGACCGAATTGAGGGGTTAATTTTAGTCCTTTACTTTTTTTTATCTTTAGTCTTGATCTTGGGATAGAAAAGTTAAAAGTTAAAAGTTAAAAATCAGTTGACAGTTTAAAATTAAAAGTCAAAAGTAGGGGCGCGGTCTTCGCGCCCGAATCTTAATTTAATAAAAATAATATAAGCCCAATCGGTCCTATTAGACCAATATTAGAAATTTTAAAGAAAGGGCTCGCCTAATTTTCGCAATCGCCCTTTCAGTACTATTCGTAAACGGCTCTTGCCGCAATTTATGGTGGGCTTTGTAAAAAATTAAAAATAATTTTTTTATTTCAAGATAGGCGAAAACCATGGCGGAATTAATTTTCGAATTTTCAACCGACCAATTTTTCAGTGAATTTTCAAATTATTAAATTTTCATTGTAAATTAAAACATTGGTTATTTATTGTAAATTGTAAATTAGTAAATTCTATCTTGTTTCAAGATAGGGCCAAGACCACGGGCAAAACCTGTGGGAATCTATAAAGGGGGTGAAAAATGACAATTGTTGAAAGCGAAAAGGAACGTCAAAGAGCGGTGCTGGCTTACTTGTTTTTTCCGGCTGTTTATTTTTTAGCCACCAAAGAACAGTCGTCTCTAATTGTTTTTCACTCTAAACAAGCCCTAATTTTTTGTTCAACCTTTATTGTCGGCGGCATCTTATTAGGGTTAGTTCCTGTTTTGGGCTGGTCGTTATTACTACCTTCCTGGAACATTCTTTTCTTTTTGGGCTGGCTTTTTCTAATTGTTAAGGCCTACCATGGAGAAGAATATAAAATTCCTTGGCTGGTAGACTTTGTTTTAGAAAATTTGGCTAAGTTAGGTAAAAAATAATTTATTTTTATGTTTTCTTCTCGAAATGAGGCCGGTTATTTATTGGCCCCCAAAATATCTTCAGAAATAAAAGCGGGCATCTTGTTGGCGATTCCTCGGGGTGGGGTAGTGGTGGCCCAAGTAATAAGGGAGAGCCTGGGTTGGCCCCTATCTTTGATATTTACCAAAAAGCTTTCTGCGCCCCAAAACGAGGAATTAGCGATTGGAGCGGTGGGAGAAGAACCCGAATCAGCCTTTTTGAATGAAGAGTTAATTGGCCAATTGGGAATTAGCCGTGACTATCTTAATCAAGAAATAAAATTTAAAATTGCTCAAATAAAAAGACAAAAGCGAGAATTTTTAGTTGACCCAAGACCATCTTTTTCGGGAGAAAAGGTGATTATTATTGATGATGGGGTTGCGACTGGAGCAACAATAATTGCCGCGGTAAGACAGGCAAGAAAAGAAAGCCCTGACGAGGTAATTGTGGCCACACCGGTAATTTCTTCTCCGGCTTTAGGGCAAATTAAAAAAGAAGCCGATCGAGTTATTTATCTTGAAGCACCTAAGCTTTTTTTCTCTGTTAGTCAGTTTTACCAGGATTTTGAACAGTTAAGTGACGAGGAGGTAAAAAAGATTTTGGGAGGGTAGGAATGATATAATTAGTCTTGTTTTCCCAATATTTTTAACTTTTAACTTTTAATTATTCTTTTGCCGCGGTGTTGGAATTGGCAGACAAGCTAGTCTCAAAAACTAGTGGTGGCAACACCGTGAGGGTTCAAATCCCTCCCGCGGCACCTGTTTAATTTTCGAATTTTCAACCGACCCTTTCGGGCCGTTGGCCCGATGGGCCAGAGGCAATTTTCAGATTATTAAATTTTCATTGTAAATTGAAAATTAATTTCGGGCTTGTAGGTAAACGGTATACCAGTACATTCGCATTGTACAATTCCGGGTTCGATTCCCGGCAAGTCCACCTATGAGCGAAATAGGAAGTAGGGGGTAGTGAGTTATGAAATATATGGACAGGGTTTATGGAAGCTTCGAGATTACGGAATCAGTTATTTTGGAACTGATTAATTCTCCTGCGCTTCAACGATTGAAGGAAATAGATCAAATCGGATATTTTGAGCCTTATTTTCCAGAAACTGCTCACTCTCGTTTTGAGCATTCGGTTGGTGTTTATCTGCTTCTTAAGATGTATGGTGCGCCACTTGAAGAACAAATTGCCGGGCTTATTCATGATGTTTCGCACTCGGCTTTCTCTCATTGTATAGACTATGTTTTAGATACCGGCTCCGAAAAAGAACATAATCATCAGGATAATATTTTTAATAAATTTGTTAGGAAATCAGAAATTCCTAAAGTGCTTAGGGCATATAACTTAGACCCGGACTACATCCTTGACGACAAGAATTTTCCGCTAAAAGAAAAGGATTTACCGGATTTGTGCGCTGATAGAATTGACTATTCATTAAGAACAGCAATTCTCTTTAGGGAAATTAAGAATGGAAAATATTTTATTGATAGTCTTGTCGCAAAGAATGGGCGATGGATATTTAAGGATTTTGAAAGTGCAGAAAAATATGCCTCTCTCTTTTTGAAACTTAATAAAGACTACTATGCTGGGCTACCCTCCGCGACTATGTTTTGGACAGTCGGGTGTTATCTTCGTTACGCGCTTTCAAAAAATTATATTTCTGAGGCCGATTTGTGTACTACGGATAAAATTGTTCTGGGGAAAATAGGATCCCATATTAGAACTGACTCGAAACTAAATTTATTATTTAATAGAATGAACAACAAGATTGGTTTCAGAAATGACCCAAATGATTATAATGGGAAAGTTTTTTGCAAATCGAGAGCGGTAAATCCTTTTTGTTGGCATGAGGGAAAGATTAAAAGAATTTCGGAAGCAAAACAGAACTGGAATGACATAATCGAACAAGAATCTAAGCCGAAAGAATACTTTTTAAAATTTGATAAATAGGTTATCTCCCGGTTTTGTTAAAAACACCCCATTTCTTCATGCTAAAATAGGCTTATGTTGGTGATTGTCGGCTTGGGTAATTGGAGCAAAGAATATCAAGGAACCAGGCATAATATTGGTTTTTTGGTTCTTGATCAGTTGTTACCGCAAGTTTCTCCTAATAAAGATTGGCAGAAAAACTCTCGAACCGGCTGTTTAGAGGTAAGAGGAGAAAATTTCTTGTTAGTTAAACCCCAAACCTTCATGAATTTAACTGGTCAGGCGGTGAAAAAGCTGGTTAATTTTTATCAGATTAATAGTAGCAATTTATTATTCGTTCATGATGATTTAGACCTTGTTTTTGGAGAAATAAAAATTAGTAAAAAACAGGGGCCGGCCGGTCATCACGGTGTCGAATCGATCGTTAGAGCCCTGGGGACCAATAACTTTTGGCGGGCCAGGATTGGCATCGGCCGGCCAGGAGAGAGTAGGGATCCTGGACGAATAGCAGACTTTGTTTTAGAAAGGTTTTCAAAAGAGGAAGGAGGGGTTTTAGAGACGGTGACAGAAGAAGCGGCGAGTTTGTTGTCTTTGGCAATTGAAAAAGGCGTGGCAGAGGTGAAGGGGAAGAAGAAGGTTAGTATCTAGTATTTGGTATTTAGTATTTAGGGGAAAAATTCAAAAGATATCACCATGGTTAAATGGTTGTATGGTCAAATGGTTTTTTTAGGATAATTGCCAAAACATCCAGTCTTTTTTAAAGAAACCGGCAACAACCATCCAGCCATATAGCCATTTTTGTTTTTAATTTTGAATTTTAATCGTTTGGGTTTTGGTACTTGGGGGTTTCATTAGAATAATTAGAACAATTAGGTTAATTAAAGTTAGCCATTAACGATATTTTAATTTTAAGATTTAGTTAAAATACACCATGTCTAGTCCCACCGACGATTTTACCCCCATTGGCGATGTTTTAAAAAGGTTTGATAAAAAAGAGGATAAATATATTTCTCGCGAATTCCAAAAGTACGGTTATGATTTAGCCAAAGAATTGGGTGACTTAAAGCACAAATCGTTATATATCAAATTAGCCAAGGAAGAGTCGCGGGTTTTGTTGGAAAGGATAAAGCATCAAGTTTTAGAAACTGGTAGGGGCGATAACTTAGGGGGCTTATTCATGTGGCAGTTAAAACAAGCCCATTGGCGAGATAGGCTAACCAAAAATCGACTGCCAAAAGAATTTTATATTGATTCTCCTCAAGGGGTGGCCAAAAAACTTCTAGGGCAAATTTTGGTTACTCAAGATCAATATCGGGTTTTAAGAGCCGGAGAAATTACGGAAACTGAAGGTTATCTTGGCGAAGAAGATTTAGCCTCTCATGCTCGTTTTGGCAATCGGGGCCGGTCAAAAATAATGTTTTCTACTTCGGGGCAGGTTTACGTTTATTTGATTTATGGCCAGCATCAAATGTTTAACGTTGTTGCCCACCGGGAGGGTAGGGCTGGGGCAGTATTGATTCGTTCTCTAAAGCCCTTGATTGGCGGCGAGGGAAAAGTAGCCGTTGGCCCTGGCAAGCTAGCATCGTGGTTAAAAATTGATGCTGGCCATAATGGGTTGGATCTGGTCTTGTCCGAAAAAATTTGGTTAGCTAAGGGGGAGGGTTTATTAAAAGAAAAGATAAATTCTGGTCCGAGAATCGGTGTCGATTATGCTGGCTCATGGACTAAAAAAAAGCTTCGTTTTTGGCCCAAACATTGCCGATATGTTAGTAAAAACAGTTGACAGTCAAAAATCAAAAATTAAAAGTAGGGGCGGATTTTATATTGGCCCGCGATATTAGTTTTATTAGCGTGATAAAGAAGAAGAAAGCCAAGACGAGGCGAAGACCTAACTTGCCAAAGGAGGCCATTTCTTGTTAAATTTGATTTAATGATCTTGCTTGACAAAATTCTCAACCATATCTATCTTCCGGTAGCGGTAGTAGTAGTGGTGA
>Ga0265592_1001117_pt1 | contig 12134 bp, 8 predicted proteins | sample saktaG_7_FD_190141 | JGI IMG/M metagenome (GOLD analysis project Ga0265592, IMG submission 190141) | Saline water microbial communities from Sakinaw Lake, British Columbia, Canada - sak_2010_1_5_120m | ecosystem: Environmental > Aquatic > Non-marine Saline and Alkaline > Saline ... | reverse complement strand
CTCAAAATGTGAATTATTGGGGGTTACAATGATAACAAAATCAATTTTATCCTCTTTTACCCCCTCTTTCTCGGCCATTTCCCTATAATTTTTGTAGAGTCGTCCGGAATTCAAGCCCAGTTTTTTCCCCGTAGATAAAGTATTGTCATAACTTCTGGAAAAACATCCGGCAACTAATTTTGCTTTACGGTCAAAAGAAGCAGCTTTATGATGAACTTCGCCGATTAAAGAGCCACTTCCACCGCCTACCATACCAAAACTTAAAACTTTGTTCATTTAATTTACCTCTTTTTCTTTAATTAAATCTTTTTAAAATCTTAAAGGCTAAATGTTTGACTTATAGATTATATTCTACAAAATATTAAAAAATCCTCTTTTATTATAAGTAAAATAGTAATATTTTTTAAAATATTGGAAAGGGCATATAAAAAATTTTTGTAAAAAAAGAAAGAATATACTAAAATTTACTCAATTAAACTAAAAAGGAATTTTGATGAATAAATATAAATATAAAGAGGATGTTAAAGGTATTATTATAAATATAAAACATGGTGCCTTAAAAGAGGGCCCGGGATGGAGAAGCATTGTCTATTTTAAAGGCTGTAACTTCTACTGCCCCTGGTGTGGCAGCCCGGAAAGTATACCCTTGAATCCAAGAACACACTATTATTATTACCTATTATTAGAAATAGATTTCTCTGACAGATCTTTACTTTACTGTAATAAATCTATTACTTCCTGATGATTTTTCTTTTTAGCCATATCCAGGGCAGTCTTGCCTTGTTGGTCCTTTAGGTTAGGATCAGCTCCGTACTCTAAAAATAATTTTACTAACCGCACATCTCCTTTATAAGCAGCCTGCATCAAAGGAGTGGTTTTTGTCTTTGTAGTAAGGTTGACATATGCTCCGTGAGAAAGGAACATTTCAATTATCCGATAATCTTCTTCGTTTTTGCTGATTAAAGCCTGACTGGTAATCTTCCCTAAGGCAGTGGAGTTTATCTGTCCCGAACTACCTACTTTAGAATTAGGATCTGCCCCTGCTTCCAGTAGAAGAGGAATCATTCCTTTATAATTATCAAAGTTCGCAACTGCAAGAGTCAGGGCATTATTGCCATATTCATCCTGATAATATATATCGGGATTATAGGTTAATAATAATTTAACTATTTCGCTGTTACTGTATCTACAGGCTCCCATTAAGAGGGAATCACCGGAGGAAATATTCATGTTTACATCTACTCCGGAATCAAGCAAAACCTTTACTTTGTTTAATTCATTATGTACCAAATTCTGAACTAATTCTTCTATTTCATCCTTACTTAGTATCCTGAGAGTTTTTTCACTAACTGCAGGATACTGTTCTGATAATAACTTTACTCCTCCTAATTCTCCTACTGAAACTTCAAAGGTTTGAACTTCTCCGGGATTAAACTCCCATCTCTTTATCTGCTCATTAGGTAAATTAAAACTCTCTTCGTTTAAAAGATCATCATATTGTCCTTTATAAAATTTAACTTCCACCGGGGAGCTTTCTGCCCCCTGACTGTCACCGGTTAAGGTAAGCACAAATTTACGGTTTTCCCGGGTAAATAATCCTTGTCCGCTTTCCTCCATTATGAAATATTCTTTCCGCTCTACTTCATCAAAGGAAGAATATTCTTTGGTAACCAGGGCAGTTACCAGGCCTTCTTCTACTTCTATTAAAATCTCATCCAATTTCAGCTGTTGCCCAAAAAAATCCTCTTTCTTTTCCCTTTGCCTGGTTAAACCAGAATGAACGCTTTCATCCTCTATTGGCAAGCCATCTTGGAAAGGGGTAATTTTAAATGTTGATTTTTCTTTTACCTGGTTTTCAATGACTACCCGTACAGATTTATCCGGGTCCACTTTCACCTTCAAGGCAGCTCCTGTTTTAAGGCGTCTTCCTGCCGGAGCTACAGTCTCTTCCATCCCGCTAAGTACCGGCCGGGCAGCTTCTTTTTCCTGAGCTTTTTCTGCAGGAGATTTTTCTTTCTGATAATCTTCCGGGACTTTAAAGAGGGAATCGTCCTGAGGTGCTTTTTGAATGTTAATTATCTCAAAAATTCCGTCCTCATATTCTCCTCCGTAATGAGCTATTATCCGAATAAAATGTTCTAATTCTGGTAAATACCATGCTTCAATCCCCGGCTCTGTTCCTCCAGGAGGAGTATAGGTATATTTTTCACACGAATAGCCCAGTACTGTCTCAGTGCCTACCTGCTCTTCCTTGGTGCCCTCTTTTGCTGCTTCCCAACCCCGTATCGGGTTAAAAAATGCAGCATTTATACCTTTCAGCTCCATGTAAATTTTATCTTCCGGATTTAACATCCAGGTAATATCCTGTGTGCGGTCAGCGATAAGCAAAATACGGTCTTCGCCGTTCAGTTTCTCCAGGCGATAGAAACTGCCTTGAGCGTAATATTTAAATTCATAATCCTTATCCGGCTGCTTAATCTTCAAATCAGCGCTAAATTCTGCCGCTATGGCCGAAAAAGTAAGACCAAGAAAGACAATTAGCACACCCATTATTAACAATATTGTTCTATATTCTTTTTTCATTCTTTTATCCTCCTTAAAATATATTTTTTAATGTTACATCGGTATTCAAGCTCTAATGTTTAATCTCTAATTTTAATTATTACTCTTAGTGCAGGAAGCTTCAAATAATATTTTTGAGTAATTTTTCTAGAGAACTACTCACGTTGGTTAATTAAGCTGATTATAACTTTATATATATTAAGTTCTACACGAAGTTTAAAATATCCTCTTTTTAAAATATTTTTTTCAATATATTTACAGATAATTTCATTTATTTCTTTTATACTTCCTTAATGAAAGAGAGCATTAATATTAGACATGTTAAATAAATATTTTAAAAAATAATCATTTAACACCCTTTACCTGAATAAACAAAAAGTGTAGTGGAAAATTCCACTATCCTTTTTGTTTTTATTTTCATTATTTTTATTTGTTAAAACTTTTATTCATCAAGTTATCTTCTATAAGGCAAAAGTTATTCTTGGGATTTCTTCTTCTCGAGCATAGCCAGAGTTACTCCCGAGGGCTCATTAAACAAACAGATTCGTGAACCGCTGGGAATTTCGAAAGGTGCTTCTAAAATATAACCACCCAGCTGTTCTATTAATTTAGCTTTTTCATCAATATCTTCTACCAGAATATATAAAGTTAGAAAAGGCAGTTTGGCCTTCTTTAAAGTAAAAACTCCGCCACCGGAAAGATTACGGGAATCTTCAGAAATAGGAAAATCAAAACATTTAATAGTTTCATCATATTCAGTTTCCCAACCAAAGACTTTTTTTAGAAAATCAACAGTTTTTTCGGCATCATGGGAAGCTAGTTCCCACCAGACAATCGAATTCGCTTTCATCAAATTATCACTCCTTTATTAAATTTTTAATTCTAAAACCTGTCAGGGGACGGTTGTACTAGCTCAATAATTCGGTAACTTTTTCTAACTTTTCGTAGGGGGTTACATATGCCAATCCCCGTCTCTTCTTAAGTGGTTACATTCAAATAAGAAGTTTCCTAAATTATAGATAATATCTTTTAAAAAATCAATGAATCTCCCGAATTGACTTTCATTAAAAAACAGTGCGGTTTTGATTTTTAAATGACAGAACGCAAGTTAGTGTAAACTTTAGTGGGGTAGTTAGAAGAAAAAATATTATATATTAATAATACTTTCTTTGGTTAGTAGGGGGATTTTTTAAATTCTATTATAAAGATAAATAACAGACAAAGTAAGGGAATGCTGAAGGACAACTTCCCGGAGAATTTAAATTTATTTTAGTTTAATTCTCTTTGAATTTGAATTTTCCCTCTTTAAAAATCTTTACACAGACATCGACTGCTTTTTGATTATATTTTTTTCCTCTTCCGATAAAAAGTTCCTCAATTGCCGCTTCCAAGCCCAACGCTGCCCTGTAAGGTCGGTGTGAACTCATAGCTTCTACCACATCAGCAACCCGAATAATTTGCGCCTCTATAAGGATGTCTCCGTCTTTTAATCCATATGGGTAACCTGTGCCATCTATGTTTTCGTGGTGTTGAAGCACTATTTCAGCTATTGGCCAGGGGTAATCTATGGTCTTTAAAACTTCATAACCTGTCGTGGTATGTTGTTGAATTAAACCGAATTCTATATCAGTAAGCTTTCCGGGCTTACTGAGTATTTCCGCCGGTACGTTTATTTTGCCCAAATCATGAACCATGGAAGTAACCCTTATGCCTTCTATTTGTTCCTTGGGAATCATCATTTCACGGGCAATCGCAACAGCAAGCTGGGAAACTCTCTCATGATGTCCGGCAATATAAGGGTCTTTTGTTCCGATAATTCCTGCAATAGTAAGCATCATGTTTTCTTGTACTTTTTTAATCTTTTCCGTTCTTTTTTGAACCATTTCTTCTAAAATATCTTTTTCTGACCGTAGTTTATCTTCTGCTTTCTTTATCCGCAGCATTACCCTGACCTGGGAAGTTAATTCATCAGCATCGATAGGTTTAGAGATAAAGGTATCTGCTCCGATTTCCAATCCTTTCACCCGACTTTTTGAGTCAGTTCTAACTGCGGTTATCATGATAACAGGGATATGTTTTATCTTATAATTAGCTTTTAATTCAGTGCAAACTTCATATCCATCCATCACAGGCATATTTATATCTAATAAAATAGTATCAGGCAGTTCTTTTATCGCTCTCTCTATCCCTTCTTTTCCTGTTTGAGCAGTTATAACCTCACATTCTGGTATCATATTTTTCAATAATGCCTTAATGGAAATCAGGTTATCAAGTCTATCATCTATTGCTAATATTTTTGACATATGTTTAATACTTCCTTCCTGGTTTATTTAATCTATAAAAAATCTTTTTAACCTTAGATTGTATAAATTTTCAATCATCTACTGTTTTAAATAAATTATTTATCCGGTATTCCTTTCCTCTTTATCCACTCATCAATCTTCCCCAGCATCATTTCCGGGTCTATAGGCTTAGAAATATAATCATCACAGCCCGCTCTAATGGTTTTTTCTCTATCCCCTTTCATCGCTCTGGCAGTTAGAGCTATTACCGGGATGTTTTTAGTGGTTTCGCTTTCTTTTAAAAATTTTACCACTGTCAAACCGTCCATTTTAGGCAGGGCGATATCCATTAAAATTAAATCGGGCAAAGCGCTTTGGGCTTTTTCTAATACTGCCTCTCCGTCAACTGCCTCTAATATATTATACTTATCTTTCAAGACTGCCCTGGTAGTAAGCATATCGTCAGGATTGTCTTCAGCCACCAAGACAGTTGATAATCCTTCTTTTTTTGGTAAAATTTTAGTTTGCGAAATAACTATCTTTTTCTTTTCCCGGGCAATTTCTTTTGGTTCTTTACTTTCAGATTTTTGCTCATCCTTTAATCCGTTTTTCAACATTAATTTTATTTTAAATATCAATTCATCTTTATCCACAGCACCTTTATATAATAATTGCTGAATATTGTTAGCGCTTAATTTTTTAAAATCTTCCGCAGTTAAGTCTTTGGCGGTAAGGATCAATACTGGGGTGTCCGCAGTTCTTGGAGTACTGCGGATGTTTTCCAATACCTCAAAACCATCAATTTCCGGCATCATTAAATCTAAAATAATTCCGTCAGGAATAGTGTGTTGAGTATAATCAAGCGCGGCTTGCCCACTATTTGCAACATCAATAAGATAGCCCTCATTCTCCAGTATCATTTTAATCTGAATAATTGCTTCTTCATTGTCTTCTACAATTAATATTCGAGGACTTCTTTTAATTTCTCCCTTCCCAATTCTTTTAGTTTCACCAACCATACCCTTTTTCACAGTCTTTTCTTCCTGATAAGGGTCCCAACTCTTTGATAAGATTGTAACTTTTTCACTTTCGATATCGCCTGACCATTTTAAGGGAAGGTAAATAGCAAAAATTGAACCCCTTTCTAACTCACTTTGAACTTCTATCTTGCCCCCCAGTCTATTTATTAATTTATACACTATAGCCAATCCCAGACCGGTTCCTTCGAACTGTCGGGATATTGAACCATCTATCTGTCTGAATTCTTCAAAAATATTGGACAAATTTTCTTTATCAATACCAACCCCCGTATCAATAACCTTAATAACCATTTGATTCTCATCGGCATCTGTACTGATAGTAACTGAACCTTTTTGGGTAAATTTAACGGCATTGCCTATTACATTTTGCAAGATTTGATATACTTTTTCCGGGTCACTTTCTATTTTAGGTAAATTGTCAGCCAGCTCTAAATAAATTTTAATTCCTTTTTCTTCAGCAATAGAAAAAAGATTTTCTTTGATATTTTGAATAATCGGATTTATAGAAAAAGTTTGTAAAATTATTTCTAATTTTCCTGCTTCAATTTTGGAAAGATCCAAAATATCATTAATGAGGGTAAGCAAATTTTTACCATTACGTTCAATAATTTCTAAATATTTATTCTCTTCAGATGATATTTTATCTTTTGCCTGCATAATTAGAGTGCGGGATAATGCCATAATTGAGTTTAAGGGAGTACGGAGTTCATGACTCATATTGGAAAGAAATTCACTCTTTAATCGATTAGCTTCTTCCACCTCTCTTTTCTGCATCTCCAGTTCAATATTCTGTTCCTGTAATTCATCGGATTGTGATTGCAGTTCTTCTGTTTGTGATTGCAGTTCTTCTGTTTGATTTTGTAAATCTATATTCTTTTCTTTAATTTCTTTATTTAATCTACGGGTCTCTTCATTGGCCAATAAATTCGAAAAAGCCATATTAATTGCGCTAAAGGAACTGTCTAATATTTCTAGAGTCTCAGGTTTATAGATTGATAAACTCGCCAGGGAAATAATTGCAATTACTTGATTTTCAACTACTATCGGAATAGTTACAATTTCTTTGGGGATAACATTCCCGATGATAGTTTTGAATTTAAAGACAGTATCAGAAGGTATATTCTTTAGGTGGGAAATTTTTTTACTGCTAATTGCCTTGCCGAATTCTCCTTCCCGGTATTGAACATCAAAAAATTTCACCAGAGTTGCATCTATCCCCACAGAAGTCAGATACTCAAATTTAGATTCCTTTTCGTTTAAAAGATAGAAGGCACCCATATTGGAATCAGTGATCCCCATTAATTTATAGACAATATCCTGGTTAAAATCCTTTAACCTTTTAAGAGACATCACGATATCGGAAATATTTGTTCTCCCTTGCTCAATTTTAATTTTCGATTCATTAAAATCAGCCATTTTGTTATATGAATCTGCCAAATAGCCAATCTCATCATCATTGTAAATTTCATTACGAGCGGAAAAATCACCGGATTGAATTTTATTTGAAACTTCAACCATACTAATCATCGGTTTAGTAAAGCTACTAGCTAAAATTTTTGAAACAAAATAGATGATTACAGCAGTTATTAGCAAAAGAATAATGAAATTATTTACCATTCTTCTAATCGGTGCGTATATCTCTTCCAAATCCCGTTTAGCCACAAATCCCCAGCCAGTTTGGGGAATATAGGTATAGGCTGCCAGCACCTTTTCTCCCCGGTAATCGGTGGTTTCACTACTCCCGCTATAGCCTTCAGTTGCCATAAAAGCCGGTTGTGCCTTAATGTTTAATTTCAATGGAGCATCTTCATGCCAGCGTAATTCATTTAAAGCAATTACATCTTTGTTAACGATTAAAGTCTCTCCGGTTTCTCCCAAACCAGTGGTGTCTTGCACTAAGGGAAAAAACGATTTACCAAGATCCGCTCGGACAACCAAAATACCAATGATGTGTTCGAGGGATTGTTCGGAATTAAAAATGGGGATAGAAAATGTCATAGCCGGCTCATGCGTATATGAACTATGATATATATCTTTTATATGAAAATCTCTTGATTGCAGTGGCCCGGTATAGTAACCATCTTCTGATTTATCCATTCCTTCCCTTGATTTATCGGTGGAAATTTCAATAATACCGGAATCAGGATTAATTACAAATATCTCATTATATTCTGAGAAATTTTTCACATGGGAATTTAAAATGTCCCGCACATTGTTAATAATGGCAGTATCTTCCTCTGTTCTTTTTTCTTTAGTAAATACGCTTTCAAAATTTTGTACGGTAAGAGATTCAGCAAGGGTTTTTAGATCTTTTTCTCTTTCTGTCAGCCAGGAATTTATTTGCTGTACTTTCAGGTCTCTTACCACAGTCAGTTTATTAATTTCTACTTCCTTTGCTTCTTCGACTTGAAGATAATAGGTTATGGTAATGCCAATTAATAAAGGGATTAGTGCTAACAAAATAAACCAGAAGAGCAAGCGGTTTTGTGTTGTTTTAAATTTAGATATTTTCATAATAACCTCACAATCTTTTGGGAGAATAGGTCAATTACCTGAGTTAATAACTTTAATGATAATTACTGATTCTACTATATTATAGTTAATAATATATTTATAGCATAATTTCATGATTTTTGAAAGATTTTAAGAAATTCACTTAAACCGCTAAAATATCTTTGGTATCTTTTGGAAACCATCTCCGCCTCCCCCAAAATTAAATATCCTTTTGGGGCAAGAGAATGATGAAGTTTCTCAAAAATCTTATCTTGATATTCCAAATTAAAATAAATCAGAACATTACGGCAAAAAATCAGGTCAAAATTTCCAAAGATGCTCTCCGGAGGAGCGTGACTATCCTTTTCTAATAAATCGTAAAAAGAAAAATTTACCATATCCTTAATTTTGGGAATTATTTTAAATGAACTATTTTCCTGGATAAAATATTTACTCAATAAACCATATTTTACCTCTTTTATACTCTCAAAATCATACACTCCCTCTTTGGCAGATTTCAGTGATTTTTTATCAATATCAGTGGCGAAAATTCTTAAATCTAATTCGAGATTTTCTTTTTCTAAAAACTCTTTGAAAATAATAGCCAGAGAGTATGGTTCTTCCCCGCTGGCACAACCGGCTGACCAAATCCGTAAATATTTTTCTTTCTTTTTCAATTTTTCCATAATCAGCCAGGGAATTAATTTGTTAGAAATAAATTCAAAAACCAGAGGATTTCTAAAAAATTGACTCACATTAATAGTTAGCGCATCAATCAGTTTATCTGCCTCCGTCTGATTATTCATAAGATACTTGCAGTATTCATTAATATTTCCAGTTTCTGTAGCCAATAGCCTTTTATTGATACGCCTTTCCAGCATAGAGCGCCGATAACCGGAAAAATCAAAACCTTTTTGATTTTGTAAATAATCTAAGATTTTTTTGATTTTACAATTCACTCCTTTTTAAGATAATATTATTTGGTGAAACTTTCTAGGGACTTACCCTGACTAAAATGTTGATATGTCAAACTGATTATAACTTTATATATATTAAGTTCTACACGGGCTTTAGAAATTCCTCTTTTTTTAATATATTTTTTTACAGTATATTGCTAATAAATTTTGTTTATTTTTTTTCTACCTCTATAATGAAAGAAAAGATTTACAATGTGCGTATTAAAAGATAGGAGGAAAATAAAATGACTAAAATTAAAAAACTTTTTTTAATCACTCTTTCGATATTACTTGTAGGGAGTATGGGAGCTTTAGCTCAAACTTCTGATACAAGTTTTAGCGGAAGTATCAATGAAGTAATTACTACTATCGATAAAAATAATTTAGATGAAGCCGAAAAGGAAGGGCTTCTCTTGATGAGGGAAGAAGAAAAATTAGCCCGGGATGTCTATTTAAACCTTTACGAAAAGTGGAATTTAAAGACTTTCTATAATATTGCGCAAAGCGAAAAGACTCATATGGAGGCAATAAAGACATTGTTAGACCGTTATGACATTAAAGATCCTGTAGGAGAAGATGTTATAGGGATCTTTGAAAGTGAAAAACTTCAAGGACTTTACAATGAACTGGTTGCCCAGGGTAGTGAATCTCTTGAACAAGCTCTTAAGGTCGCTGCTTTAATTGAAGAATTAGACATTTACGATCTTAAAGAACTTTTAAGTAAAACCGACAATGATGATATCAAGATAGTCTATTTAAACTTATTAAAGGGTTCTCGAAATCACCTTCGTTCATTTGATAGACAGCTTGACAGAAACGGCTTTACTTATGAGGCAAAATATTTAAGCCAGAAGGAATATGATAGTATTGCCATTAGTGCTCAGGAAAGAGGAGGGACTATAAAAGACCCTAATTATATATATCAATAGATAAATATTTTTAAAGATGGTTTGTAAAAACCTGTCAGGGAACGGTCCTCTGGCAGGTTTTTATTTGTTTTTAAAAGACAACGCTCCCTTTACATAGAGTATGGACAATTCGCAGTTTATCATCACCAGTTTGATAATGAAATAGGGTGAGGTTGGCAGGTGCTCCTACTTCGAGTCTGCCATAGTTGTGAGGTATTTTTATAATTTTTGCAGGATTAATAGAACACAAAGGGATGGTATTAGCTAAATTATTTCCCGTAAATCTGATAAAATGAGCAATATCCCAATCTAAAAGATGGCCTGCGCCGGCAAGAATACCAGTACCAACAAGGCCAAGGTGGCCATCTTTAAATACTTCTACTTCCATACTCCCCCATTGATAAATACCTGGGTTTAATCCTCCTGCTAAAGCAACATCGCTGGTTAATATTAGCCTTTCCAGGCCTTTGGTTCGAGTAAATATTTTTACTGCCGAAGCAGGCAAATGGAATCCATCGCAGATAATACCGGCAAATAATTCATCAGCAGCTAATTGTTCCCATATATAATTATTTACTTTGGGAAGAATCGGATAACTGCCATTTCCCAGGTGGGTGGAAAATTGGGCGCCCACTTTTATGGCTTCCTTAATTATTTCAGGAGTTGCCCCGGTGTGGCCGATAGCAATTTTAACACCTGTACGGGCGACCTTTTTAATAAAATCCATAGACCCTTCCCTCTCCGGAGCTACGGTCACCATCACAATTCGACCTTCTGCCGCTTCCTGCCACTGCTTAAATTCTTCAAAATCAGGGTCCCGAATAAAGCTCGGGTCATGACATCCTCTCGGACCTTCTTCAGGAGAGATAAAAGGTCCTTCAATATGTATCCCCGGAATAGCTTCTTTGATATCAGGAGAGGTATTTATTGCTTTTGAAATTATTTCCAAGTTTTTCAATATTCTTTCTGGGGGAGAGGAAACAATGGTGGGAATATGTTGGGTGGTTCCGGAAGCAGCAAGACTATTAATAATATTTCTTATATGTTCTTCTGAGAAATCTTCTAAACTATAATCACTCCCTTTATAGCCATTTACCTGAATGTCAAAAAATCCCGGAGAGATAAAAGGTAATTTTTGTTCACTTTTGGGTAATGAATTAATATTCTCTATAAAACCTTCTCTAATTTCAACTTCAATAGGTTTCTCATTAAAAACAGAAATCCCTTTAACTTTCATAATTATTTTCACCTCATTGTAAGGATTTATTTTTTACATCTCCCATTTCCTTTTTCTGTACCTCGTCAATCAATGATTTTTCCTGTTTTAGTTTTCCGATATCATACGATTTACAATGAATCGGGGCTATCTCATGCCAACCAAAATGCCTGATTAGTTTTTTCTGCTTTTTTATTTATTCTATCTATTTTTTTAACCATAATACATCCTATTTCAATGGAAGGATATTTATCGAAATTATAATTTATTTTTAATCAAATGTGAAGGGCCTAATCATATTTTAATATTTTTTTAAAACATCCTTGACAAAGAAATATTTAGGTGTATTATATGTATAGTACACTAATACATTTAAAGTGTGCTCGTTTCGAGTAGTGTTTACACTTTGATTTAAAATAAGCCAAAAAGGAGAAATAATCATGAGTAACAAATTAAAAGTTATTGGTCTCATTGTAACCGTATTTTTACTATTTGCTTTTTTATTTAATTTTGCCTATAGCAATCCTTTGTTAGAAGTAATCCCGGAAAATGTTATCGGAGTTTTAGAACTGAAAGATGCAGAATTAATTGAAAGTCTGTCTGAATTAGATTTAGCAGGTTTTTCACTTAAAGGGAAAGAAGGCAGCGAATTACAAAATTACAGAATGACCAGAGAA